>Ga0308161_1000396_pt1 | contig 72479 bp, 59 predicted proteins | sample PhyFR2_FD_201034 | JGI IMG/M metagenome (GOLD analysis project Ga0308161, IMG submission 201034) | Phyllosphere microbial communities from UC Gill Tract Community Farm, Albany, California, United States - DLSLF.R2 | ecosystem: Host-associated > Plants > Phyllosphere > Unclassified | place: USA...
CGAGCACTATGGCTCCAAGGAAGAGGCCACTCGGGCCTATGAGACTCGCATGGAGGCAGAGGCTGATGGAGGCCGGGAGGCCGAGCGGAAGGCTCAGGCAGAGGAGCGTCTCGCCAGGGTCGAGGAGAAGGTCCTTCGGGAGGAGAACAGCGAGCTCGACTTCGACATCATCCGCCACCAGCTCAAGTGGATCCGAAAGTGGGAAGAAGACTGGACGGAGGACGATCACTACAATCTTCGCATCGTTCAGAAGCTCACACAGCTCACCTCGGAGGATGACTGGAACGAGGAGAAGGAGGCCCAGGCGGAGCGACTCCTCGCGGAGATGAGACCAGCTGTGGATAGGCCCTACATTCGTTACCCAGGAAGTAGGGGTGGCTGGTCCACCAATGATCCGAGCTGGAACGACTCCAACGCCCGGGACCAGAGCCTCAACAAGCTCGCAGAGAATCTCCTGCAGCGTCGGCGCATGGAGGAGCTCTCCCACGAGCCTGTGGAGGGTGAGCTCGACAACCCTCGGCTCCTCGGGCTCAGGGATGCCCAGGAAGCCGCGCTCCAGGAAGCTGCCTACTTCCGTCGCTACACCGGAGAGGTTGAGGTTCGCATGGGCAGGGTTGAGCCCCATCTGCAGGAATCAATCTCCCGGGTAGCTCGCGGGGACGAGTGGCATGGGCTCGCCGAGGGTGCTGACCACCGGAGCCTTCTTCCGGTTGGAGAGCGCGTCTTCGCCGCCATGCATCCGGATGCTCCCGGTGACCTTCGCAACAACCAGCTCTACCTGGCCACGGTCTTCCCGGTCCGAGAGCTCAAGGCTGAGATGGACCGCATCGGCATCGACGGTGTTTCGGTCTCCACCCTGGACAACGGCCGGGAGCAGGGCAATATCTACACCGTGATGACCCCCGACGGAAGCACTCGATCCTTTGCCGTCTATGAGCACCGGAACAGCGACTCCATCATCATCAACGGCCGGGAGGACTGGAACGGAGAGGGGCTTCCCTACGCTGGAGACAATAAGAACCAGTTCTTCGCTGAGTTCGAGGAAGAGGACCGGGTGCGAGCCGCACAGTCGCTGACCTTCTACCTCTCGGCGGCCCAGAAGGGTACCCTGGAGGAGGATGCTGAGCTCGTTGCCAAGGCGCAGCACCGGGACTGGAATGCTATCCTCGACGCCCAGATTCCGGGCTTCAAGGCCTGGCGGCAGGAGCAGATCACGGATCGCTACATCGCTCCCGAGGATGAGAACGAGGAGGACATCCTGAGGCGCCTCGACTTCCCGAGCAGCAGCTAGAGTAGCACAGAGCACATAGCGGGAGAGGCCGTCGGAATCCAATCGGATCCGGCGGCCTCTCCTGTAGCCTTGCGTAGGCTGCAGCTACGGCTGAAGCTCAGTCTCCGTCGATGTCCCTCTTGAGACGCTCAAAGAGCTCCAGGAAGACACCCACATCGATGCGGTAGGGCTCGGGGAGGTCTCCGTAGGTAGTTCCGGTTCCCGCTGGAAGAGGCTCAGGATCTAGAAGCTTCGGTGAACGCTCGTCGCTGCGAAGGTAGCGAGCGACAACCGACCGAGTTCGGCTGTAGAGAGGAATGAGCGCATCCTGACTAATGCGAAGCTCCTCGGAGGCGTAGGGAAAGAGCCGACTGGTGAGGATCTCCCTGAGCCGGCCATCGGCGGTGGTGTAGCGGTTGGGATCGAACTCATCCTCGCTGCTGTTCCAGTAGACTGAGTCGAAGGGCTCGTCGGTGCGTCCCAGGGTCCAGCCCGGAAGATCCCCGAAGGTTCCCTCGGCGTTCTCCAGGGACTCCCATTCCTTTCCTCGGGCCTTCCACTCCTTTCGAGTGAATTCCTCCGGACCCTCGCTCTGATCCTGGTAGTGGTAGTCCTCGAAGAGCCCCAGGGACTCAAGGGCTTCCCCGTAGGCGGGCTCGGAGTAGTAGCTGTAGGCAAGGAGATTGCCAGCAGATGAGCGGCCGAAGACCAGGGAGAAGCGCAGGGGATCATTGAGTGTGTGGTGCTTTCCGTAGCTCTGCTGCCGCTCCTTCCACTGCCTGTCCAGGTCGAGAAGGACGGGCCAGCGAGGATTCTCACTGTCGAAGGCTCCATGGTTATCCACGAAGCGGAGGAGCTCTTCGGCTACGAGCTTTCGGGCCGCCTCCTCGAAGACAGGCCGAACGGCCTCGGCGATCTTCGGAGTGAGCTCGAGGAGATCTGTCTGGGGATCGATGAGCCTCAGTCCATTGTAGAGCTTCACTGACATGGGGTGCCTTCCGGAGGTTGAGCTTTGTTCGCGCGGGCGCTGATAGCTAGAGTACCGATCAGCCTGAGGACGATGTTTGCCCGCCGTGATAGAGGAGCTGCTGATAGGTGTTGGCATTGAGACCTTCAAAATTTGGGAAGATTCCCATGGTGAGAACTGCTGTCGATTCATCACCTAGAGCGCTGTAGTCGCGAGACTACGCACTTTGAACGATGTTTCGGTACCATGACATCACAGCAATAGAACCAGACCAGGAGAACTGATGGCGGAAGCTAAGGGTGCAGCGTACAGCGCCAATGACATGGACGAGGTGGACGACAAGGCCCACTACCGTATGCGTCCCAACCTCGTCTGGGGCGGAGAGCTCGGAAGCCCCGAGCGACCTTTCTCGACAATGCAGAGGACTGCCCTAAGGGAGATCTACGAAAATAGTGTAGACGAGGCGCTCCAGGGCCACGCGGACAAGATCTCGGTGCACCTCTTCGAGGATCACTCCTTCGAGGTCATCGACAATGGCCGTGGTCTCCCCACTGACATCAACAAGAAGACCGGCAAGTCCGGCATCTACCAGGCTCTGGGCACGCTGCGCTCCGGCCGTAACTTCGACTCAAGCGACGGCAAGAAGTCCACGGGAACCAACGGACTGGGTGCATCTGCTGTCACGATCTTCTCGAAGCGCTTCGATGTGACGGTCTACCGGGGTGGAAAGCAGTACGAGCTTTCCTTCCGGGCCGGTGAGGCTGGAACCTTCGAGGGCGACGGACCGGATGCGGCCTTCTCGCCCATCAGCGATGTGTCCTACATGAAGATCTCCAAGGACGCTCGCCCCAAGGCAGAGCGCGAGGGCTGGGAAACCGGCACGAAGATCCGCGTGTGGTTCGATCCTGACGCCTTCCCCACCAACTACCACTACGACGACAACGAGATCGTCGAGCGCCTCAAGGGCACGGCCTTCCTCGTCCCCAACCTGAAGATCTTCGTCACCAACGAGCTCAACAGGACCGTGGATGAGCAGACCGGCGAGGTCACCATCCAGAAGGAGGTCTTCGACTTCCCCAATGGCTTCGGCGACATGGTGACGGCCTTCCAGCCCGACCAGCCCATCATCTCTGAGCCCGTCGTGCTCAACGGAACGGCGAAGCTCGTCACGAGGACTCCCGTGAAGCAGGCCGACGGCAACTTCAAGAACATGGATGTAGAGAAGGAGGTCCCCTACACGGTGGCCTTCTCCTACGGTAGTGGCTACGACAACTCGCTCCACACCTTCGTCAACACGGTGAACACTCGAGCCCACGGCTCCCACCTCACCGGTGTGCAGAACGCCATGGTGACTGCCTTCAATGAGCGCTTCGACTCCATGCGAGGACTCCTCACCAAGAGCGACAGCCTCCCGAAGGTGGATGACTATCTCGAGGGCCTCACCCTGGTGGTGTCGATCTACCTGTCCTCGGCTCCCTTCACCTCTCAGTCCAAGGAGGCGATCTCCAGCCGACCCGTGCAGAAGTCCATCCAGGATGCTGTGGTGGAGGACTTCAAGAACTGGATCAAGGCTCCCGCCAATCAGGCCGACCTGAAGGCCATCGCGGCCAAGGTCACCACGGCTGCGAAGAACCGCCAGCAGGTACAGAACCAGCGGGATCTCCAGAGGCAGAAGAACGAGCTCAAGCAGAGCTCCCTGCCGGACTCACTCATCGACTGCGAGCTCTCGGGCACGGATGCTGCTGAGCTCTACATCTGCGAGGGAGACTCCGCTAAGACCTCCCTGAAGGCCGCCCGCGATGGTCGCATCAATGCGCTCCTCGGTGTGCGAGGTAAGATCATCAACGCCTACGGCAACAAGAACAAGATGTCGGATGTGCTCAAGTCTAAGCCCGTCCAGGAGATCATCAAGGCTCTGGGCGCTGGAGCCGGCAGCGACTTCGACATCAACCAGGTTCGCTACGGCAAGGTCTTCTTCGCGGTGGACGCCGATGTGGACGGCAACGCGATTGCCGTCGGCCTCTACGCGCTCTTCTGGGTGCTCTTCAGGCCCCTGGTGGAGGCTGGAAGGATCTACAAGATCGAGCCTCCCCTGTTCGCCATCCTCACGGATCAGGGCACGAAGTCCAAGAAGCACTACGCTCGAGACGACGCTGAGCGCGATGTGGTCATGGCCAAGCTCCAGAAGCAGAACATCAAGTTCCGCGTGTCCCGGCTCAAGGGTCTCGGTGAGATGGAGGATGACGACCTCGAAGAGACCGCCATCAACCCTCAGACTCGCATCATCACGCAGGTCACCACCAAGGATCTCGAGGCTGCTCGGCAGGCTCTGGACATCGCCATCGGCGATGATGTCTCGATCCGCAAGGCCTGGATCGAGTCCTCCGAGGTGGACGAGGAAGAGCTCCTCTCCTAGGAGCTGAGAGTAGCACCGGCTGGGGCCGGAGTCGCGGGCAACCGTTTGACTCCGGCCCCTTTGCCGTGTAGCATTGGGTCTGCAGCTTCCATCAACAGCTGTCACCGGAGGCTGTAGCTGTACGGCTCCGGTTCAGCTACTCGAAACGACCGAAGGTACTAGCCCTCGAGAAACCGGAACTATCCGTGGACCTCTTCCTCTTCTTGCTGATCTTCTTTGTGCCTCTGTTTGGCTTTACCCTCGGTGCCTTTTTCCTCGACTCGATCAGCTATGCTATGAGCGAGCTCTGGGAACGGGCCGTACCCGCTCTTCGAAGAGTCTTCAAGCGAGACCGGCCGGTGATCGGCTACAAGCTCGTCGAGCTCGTGGATGGCAAGTTCATGCAACCAGGCAGGGGGAGCGCCCGAAACATCTTCAGCTCGGAAAAGATTCAGGCCGATGTGTCCCAGGACTCAGTCCTCGAGAGTGCGTCTGCGCTAAAGCGACAGTTCCTTGCGGAGATTCTCCTCTACGGCGATCTGGAGCAGTCTGATTACGACTACCGGAGCAGGGACCATCGAGTGCTCCAGATCGTAGCCCTTAAGCACCAGCCCATTCGAGGTCTGTTCAGCAAGGCCCGGGAACTCGAGGATCTACAGCCCCTCCTCGATGAGCTCCAGGAGAAGTCGGGGTCCGTTCAACCCCTGCGCTATGTGCAGTCCCTGGAAGATTTCGAGCCCACGGTGATCGAACCGGGCTGGCGGGCTCGCAGGCGAGCCTGGAGGCTCCGAGACTACTTCGCCACCACGAAGATGTTCTATGCTGCCGATGATCTCACCGTTGCTCCAGGATTGCAGCCGGTGACATCCTCTGGTGCCGCGATCTCCGGCACCGTTCAGAAGAGGCCTCGCCGTCGCAGGACCAAGGGCTTCGAGACGCTCATCGCTGAAGTTCAGACTCGCATTCCCGAAACAGCTGGCCGCAGTCTGCAGAAGACCCTGAAGATCCTCCTCGGAGAGCTCAGTGAGCTCCAGGGCCGGCTCACTGAATCAGAAGTCAGCCAGGGAGCCAGGCTCCTCGAGGCCAAGTACGGCCCCAGTGTTCGAAGGCTCATCGAGCTCAGCTCCCGGGACTACTACGGAAGCTTCTTCAGTGACCCCAAGCGCTGGAGCGATCCTCAGCGCATGGCGCTTCAGGTAGAGCTCTCTGCTGTCACTCTGGTCAAGGAGCTCACAGAGGACCTCAAGGGACTCAACTCGCCTCGAGAGCTCGAATTCCAGCTCTCGGTGCGATCTCTGGTCGGAGCAGACAGCCAGCCTCGGAGCCTGGAGGAGCCATCCGTGAATGCGGTCCTCGGGAAAGATCGTGCTGAGCGTCCCGACTTCCAGGGGGACCTGGAGAGTTTGCGAGAGGCACTGACGACCGAGGAGGCAGCGCTCCTCGAAGAACAGAGCCGGCCTAAGAGCCTCAAGCAGATGCTACTCGGTTAGAAGAACTGAAGGAAGGTATAACGATGGACACTCCGGCAGAGTTTTTGACCACAATCCAAGAGACCATGATCGATTTTCTCAGATTGCTACCGTTTCTCATTCTAGCAGCAGTTCCTGTAGCTATGCTGGGAGTGATCGCCTTCAATCTACTGAGGCCAGCCAACCGCTTTGTGCAAGGCGAAGCAGTGGTAGCCTACAAGGGCGCGAATCTCACCGCACAGGGCTTCCGCGGTGTCTCCGGTGGAGGTCTCTACGGCCATCTCGAGGAGGGTGGGCTCGATCCGGGATTCCACGCCCTCAAGGACATCGATTCGCTCACGCACTCGATCTATGGAGTCGGCGCCGATGTCTACCTCGAGGTACTCCTCTACGGCAAGGTCGTGGAATACAAGAATGGCTACATCGGATCCCATCAGCGAGTGCTGCAGGTCATCTTCCCCGACCACAGGCTCTACTGCTACCGATGCTACAGCTCCCGGGCGAAGTACCTCGACGAGGAGCGTAGATCTTCTAGCCTCACCGGGACGAACAGCCCTCTGATCTGTGAGGACTGCAAGCCTAAGCTCACAAAGCGAACCTGGAGAATCCCTCTACTCTCACGCAGAAGCCATGAGGAGGATCCTAAGCGCTTCACTCCCCTGACTGAGTACTTCCAGGCTCGCAACGAACGAGATGGCAACCCTCAGCCCGTCGGCTTTGCAAGCAGCGTAGAAGAGCTCGTGCCCACAGTTCTGCCGGACTCAGTTTCGGCACGATAGATCCAACAGTAGAAAGGGGTATCCCATGTACCTAGGTAGCAAGGTCAGGAGCTTCCGCGCCGAAGACAGCGGCATCGTCGCTGCTGGAGCCCGAAAGACTCAGCCCATCGAGGAGATCGTAGCCGAGGTGGTTCCCGCTGTGGAGCTCACCGCTACGACAACTCCTGTTCCCGCAGCTGCTGATGTAGCTGAGGCCGTGACGGTGGAGGAGCGAGATCGGCTCCGAGGGCTCGTCGGCCTTCTGCGAAAGGTCAACGGTCGTCTGCGGCGAGACAACAGGCGGCTCACCAAGGAGAACGAGGCTCTCCGGGACGGCACTCCCGTCACCGTAGACTCGATTCTCTCGGCTGGAGCAACCGCACGGCAGGATGAGCTCACTCACTGAGTCTGTCCGGGCCCTGGGCTCCTTCGCTTCGGCGAAGCGCCCGGGGCCTTTCGCATTCCCACGACGATAGTTCGATAGCACAACGGAATCAGCTGATCCCGAGAAATTGGAGGCACCCATGTCCACAGATCTTCAGCACGAGCCTAGGGGCGAGGTGAAGGAAGGGCTTCCGAAGTTCTTGCGATTCTCGATCTTCGCTCTGGTGGCAGTCACGCTGATCACCATCGTGGCTCTCTTCGTAGACAACATCGAGGGCAAGGGCACCAAGATCACCCTGACCTTCGTGATCTTCGCCATGTTCGTGGGCCTCGCCGCCCTGGACACGCTCAAGGGATCGAAGCGATCCTGGTATGCCCCGGCTGCCTTCCTTTCCAATACGGTCTTCCTCGGAGCCTCGATCCTCACGGTCTGGCTTACGCCCGGAATCTACTTCGGCTTCACGGCCGTGGCCATCTTCCACATCCTCGTCTACCTGGCAATCCTGCGAGCTGGACTGTTCTTCGGCATGCTCGCCATGAACGCCATCGACCGGGAAGAGGCAGGCGGTAGGAAGCTCGAGCTCTACGAGAACAAGTCCTCCCTGTGGGCAGCCTGGCTCGGCGGAATCGCCGCCGCACTCTTCGTGGTCTACATCGCCGCCAACCAGATCCTCACCGGACGGGCCATCAACTACTCCCTCTTCGCCTTCTGGGACATCTACCTGAAGCTCAGCACTGCTGTGCTGATCCTCGCGGGTCTTGCCCTGTCGATCTCCTTCCTCCTGCGCTGGTTCTTCGGAGCCGATGAGCGTGCGGCTAAGCGTGCCCACTACGCTGGTCAGGCTCACCTGCGCTCCGACTGGGACGCACAGAACCGAGGCAGCTACGGACAGGACCAGTGGCCGGCTACCCAGGGCCAGATGCCCGCATGGCCCGCACCCGGAGCAGGCAATCAGAGGCCAGCATGGCCGGGTCCTCAGCCGATGGCTTCAGCAGATCAGCCCACTCAGCAGCAGAGCCTTCTCCCCTGGCCTACCTTCGATGACGGTCGACCATTCCCGATGGGCGCTGATGGTCAGCCCGACTTCGAAGCAGCTAAGCGAGAGGCATCCCCAGAGCCTCAGGTCCCTCAGGCTCCTCAGGCCGGTAAGCTCGAAGATGGCAGCGACGAGCCCTGGTGGGCCCAGGAAGCCCGAGAGGCTCGGGCTGAAGAGACAGGAGCACAGAGCGAATCGCAGGATGCTCCGGTAGAGACTCAGGCTCCCGGTGCTCCGGCTGAGCCCGGCCGTGGTTGGACCGCCCCGGCCCCTCGCAGCGCCGATGGCTGGAACCGGCCCCAGGGCCCGCAGGGCTGGAGCCAGTAGGAGCTAGAATCGGATAGCTAACTCAGCTCCATAGAGAGGAACCCCAGGTGTGCTCATCGCCCGCCTGGGGTTCCTCTTTGTCGTGGATCGGTTCGCCATCGCTGAAGCGCTCCGAGGCGCTTAGAACGCGAGCTGCTGCCGCTGAGCGGCGGCTCAGCTCTCCTCCATGTAGAGCGACCACTCGTCGGGAAGCCAGCGCACTTCCTTGAGGGGGAGTCCGAGCTCAAGGCCGATGAACTGCGATCCCCGGATCTCAACGATGGAGCCGTAGGGCTTGTAGAGCACCCGGTCGAGCCAGCGCAGATAGCTACTGTCCTCACCCCGAAGGAGCCTGCCCGCATCGGTGTTGAGGTTGGGGCCACCGTGAATCTGACCGAAGGGACAGCTCTCCTCGGCGGTGATCCAGGATGGGTAGGTCTCTCGAAGTGGATCGGCCCAGATCGGATTGGCCGAGAAGTTGGGAGCCTGACCGAGGCTGAAGCCCGGACCCTGGTAGACGCTGTTGCGGTAGCGCTCGTCGATGGCGTCGGCCGCTTCCTGGGCAGTAGCCGGCGATCCCAGTTCCCGCCAGAGTCCATGGGTCATTCCCCCATGGCTCACGAGTCTACCCTTGTCTACGGCGGCAACCTGCATCCATGGCTCGGGGTTCTCCGGAGTGCGGAACCAGCCCTCCCGAAGGAGCCGATCTGTCGTGCCATTGGTGAACACTCCCGGAGCGTTCAGAGCGAGCATCTCATTGGGACCGACGATCTGAAGCCAGTCTTCCTGGGTGTAGCGATAGGCATTGACGAGTCGCATGAGCTGCAGATTCGGACCACTGTCTGGGCCGTCCCTGCGCACCGTGTAGTGGCTCAGTAGGTTTCCGAGCTGCACGATGCGATCTGCGCTCTGGGCTTCCTGGGCCACCACATTCTTCCAGAGCTCGGGATTGCCCAGGAGCTCCGCGATGAAGAGTGTTCTCAAGTCCTGCCTCCAGCCTTTCACTGTTGCCTATCGGCTATCCTCACAACTTCTGCAGCTGGATGACACTCGGAAGTAGCGACCAAGGAGCGACCAAAGCTGAAAACTTCAGAAAGATTCCCCTAGTTCTCCCGGAGTTCCCGGAGAAGCGTTCAGATCGAGAAACACACACAGCATAGATCATAGCACTTGTTCAGCAAAGCTACGGGAGCAGATCTCTAGAGTCATACACTCTAGCTACCTACTTACAGACTATAGAAAGATCCGGGAGAGAACGAGAAACCATGGGGTCAGCATCGGGAGCAAGGGCCGTCTCAGCGACAGCCTACGACGCTCTCAGCGCCTCAGATCGCCACTCCGTGTCGTCGTATGGCCTCGGAGTCTTGGGCCCTCAGATCTGCAGCTACTGCTTCAGCGCCGAAGAACGAGCTCATCAGCTGAGCTACAGTCGGTACACTACTGATTCAAGCACCACTACAGGGAGAACGAGGTGAGGATGGCGAAGCCCAAGGAGCGTAGGATCATCCTCCCCGACTCCCTACCGCTCCCCGGAAGACGGCCCGGCCCAGCTGAGCGCAAGAGCGACGGCTACCTTGAACTCGCTTCCGCCCTGCGCTCTAAGGAGCTCCTCTCCGAGTGGCTTCCTGGTTCTGCTGGCGAGGCTACCTCCGAACTTCAGCTCCGAGAGGCCCTCACGAGGACCCTGAGCGAACATGCCTCCTTCGGCTACATCCGGGAGAACTCAAAGCTCCCCCACAGCCACCCCAAGGACAGCTCCAGGATCCACTACACCATGACTTCTCAGTCGGGGTCCTCTGAGTTCCTTCGGCCCAATGGCACCGAGTGGCTCGGAGCCGCAAGCGCACCTCGCTCCGGCAACTGGTCCGTGATTCCTCAGCCCGGCAGTCGACTCCTGGTCTTCGACCTCGATGTGAGCAAGAGCTCCCTGGACAGCGAGGGGGAGGCCACCACCACAAGCGCAGATGAGCGCTTCTCCGAAGCTCGTCGGAGCTTGAGCTACCTCGAGGCTCTCCTAGAGATCGATCTTCGGGGAACCTACGCTCAGCTCTCACCCTCTGGAGGCATCCACATCTTCGTGCTCCTCCCCGAGGGTGTGGATCCCAGTGAGCTACCGGCCGCCAAGATCTCAGACGGCATGAGAGAGCTCGCAGGAGTACCCCTAGAGCACCGGGAGAGCCACTTCCGGGGCGACATCCGCTCGGGAGCTTCCAACGGCTTCATCCTCATGGCTGGATCTCGCATCCGCAGCGTCTCAGAGGGTCCCAGTAGCTACTACAGGCCTCTGGTGTCCGACCCTCGCTGGAGCGACTTCCGGGACTACAGGAGCGGCCGTAAGCTTCGGCTCCTTGAGCTCCCGCCCCCTGCAGTTGAGCGTCTTCGTCGGGCTCGCTCCATCGATCTCGCCACCAAGGCCCGGAGAACTCCCACCATTGCAGATCGATCCCGGCTTCGGCCGTCCGCAGATCTCATCGTCCTTCCGCGAACGACTCGAGAGCTCCAGAGCAGCAACTACAAGAAGCTCATCGACAGGCTGGCAGCAGCCTCTCCTCGAAGCTACCACGCTGCTCGAGCCCACATCTACCGGGCGCTGAGCTGCTGCGCGAGCCCGGAGGCCATCGCTGAGCTCTGCCGGGATGCTGGCTACGGCAAGGATACTCACCGGGGCCGGGAGCTCTCGGACAGCGAGCTCCTCGCTGACATGGAGTCCATGGATCGCCGGGGTTTCACCGCTCTGCGCTGCGGACCCCACTGCGGCGCCCTCTGGGGTGAGTCCACGGGCTCTGACAACCACAGAAGCGAGCTCGAAGCCCTCGTGGATGCCATCCGTTCGGCCAAGCTCCTGGATCGGGCTGAGCTCAGCGTCATGGACTACCAGCGCGTGGAAGAGTCCTCCCTCCTCGAGGCTCGGGCTATTCTCCAGCGTCGCTCACAGCGCGAGGGCGACTACGGGCTCTACGGGAAGCGAAAGCCCACTGGGCTCAACTACCTCAGGGCCACTGAGGCCATCCTCGGAGAGAAGACCTTTGCTGCTCGCATGGCCGGAGAGGTTGTGGCCGTCGCTGGCTATCGACAGCGTGCCCTGGAGCTCACTCTCGGCTACTTCGCTCCTCTCTTCGCGGCTGGAGCATCTGCAGTCATCGCTCCTGCTGAAGAGCTCATGGCACGCTTCGGCTGGAGCCGCTCACAGCTCCGGGAGGCACTGCGACTCCTTCGAAGCATCTCGCTGATCTCCCTGGAGCACCGCCAGGTCACGGGCAAGAGCTCAACCTACGCACCCGGTGAGAGCCGATTCTTCGACTCCACTCTGAGCGCAAAGCTTCGAGCTGCCTGGGGTGAGTCCAAGGTTGAGAACAGCCGGGGAGAGAAGGCCTTCCTCGGTGGCTTCTTCGACTACGCCCGAGGCCGCATCGTCCGACCCGATGGGAGCAGCTTCACTGACAGCTACCTCCAGGAGATCGGTGGAAGCTACTCAGGGCTCCTGATCCATCTCGATCTGCACATCCCCCAGGGTTCGGCCTTTGGCTCATCCTTCGTGAAGCGCTACCTCTCCAAGGCGGTGGCTCGCCACCGGGAGCTCTCTAGCCCCGAGGCCGCTGCGGTTGAGAACCTGCGCGAGCTTGCCCGGAGTGGTCCTCTCGATGGCGGACTTCAGTCCATCGGGGAACAGTTCCTCCTCTTGGGAGCAAGGAAGCCCGAATCTCGTGAGGATAGGAGCGCATTCGATTTTGGAGTCACGATCCATGGTCGCTCTCTCTGGAGGCGCCGCGGTGATCGATCTCCAGCAGAGGATCCCGGTTAGCGCCGATCCCGATCCACAGGCCATACCTACACAGAAAGATACAGATGCTCCCTCAGAATCTGGTGCTGGCAGTTGATCCCAGCTTTGAGCTCGCGGACGGCACTCGATCCGTACGCACCACCTACAGCCCCGACTCCCAGCAGGAGCTCCAGGGCTACTCGGTGACCGTGATCGCTGACTCCCTGGTCCCCCTCGCACCCTTGGACTTCCTCTACGGCGACCGCATCGGTCAGCGCCTGGAGCTCCTCAATCCGCAGCGAATCACCACCTTCGTGGCCCGATTCCCCCGCTGCATCCTCTCCGAGTACAACACTCACCGGGTCTTTTCTCGAAACTCCGCCTCGAGCCGCGCCCGGTCCATCAAGGTGGTCATCGCAGATGTGATGGAAGACCCCTATGTGCCTCTCTTCACCGAGAACCAGAAGGGCATGGGTGGACCGATTGTGTCCCCTGAGGTTCAGGCCGCTGCCCGAAGGAGCTGGCTCCTCCAGCGGGACAGCGCAGTTGCGGGCGTGCTCGGCATGCTCCTCGGCCGCACCATCCCCGTCGAGGAGCTCTCCGATGGGAACTGGAAGACCCTGACGGAGGACTACTACCAGCGCGTCTACCTCGACCGGGAGAACATCCCCGGCTCCCTGAACCTACACAAGCAGAATGTGAACAGGATCCTCGAGCCCTTCATGTGGCACGAGGCAGTCGTGACCTCCACCGAGTGGACCAACTTCCTCCAGCTTCGAGACCACGACGAGGCAGATCCCGCTATCCACGGCATCGCTAAGCTCATGGGCGTCGCACTGGAGGCATCCCGGCCCGTGGAGCGTGTGCTCCACGCTCCCTTCGCCGGTGAGCTCGTCCGGGAGTTCGAGGCACTGGGCTCTGACATCCTTTCCACGGATGCGCTTCGCAAGGCCATCGAGGCTGCCAACTACTCAGCGGGTGCTGCTGCTCAGGTCTCCTACCGGCCGGTTGCTGGTGGAGGCACCGGAGCCAATCCCGCTAAGCTCGCTGACCGGCTCCTCGCCATGAGCCACCTTTCGCCCTTCGAGCACGCTGCTTTCAGTAGCGCCTGGCTGAAGTCCCTGGGGCTCCGGGATGAGATCCACAGCAACCTTTCCTCGGAGTGGACGCAGCACCGGGCACTCCTCTGGTATCTCCAGAAGCTCACCGGCAGGGATGGTCTACCGGCCGTCCTCGAGGTGCTGAGCTGATCGGCACTTTGATATGGTCCTCAACGGAAAATCCGCTGGAGATTCCGTGAGAGACCGGGCCGGGGAACCATGCACAGGCGGCTTTGGCATCAAGAAGGTGAGACCGTTCGTGATGCAGCTTCCCCGGCCCAATCTCCTCTCCGGACGAAGATCAGATGGGAGTAGCTGATGGCTAGCCTCGCCAGTTTTGCGGACGCGGTCATCGCGGCTGCTGAGTCAGCGGCCGCAGAGACTCCGCCGGGCGAGAGGCAGAGCTTCGAGGTTCTCTTCTCTAGGTCCGTGAAGGACGCCATGGATAGGATCAACGGGGGCCGGGTCGACAGCTACGACTTCGGACCCTGGGTGATCTCCAACCTGATCCTCCTCGCGGACCTCGAAGGCTATGAGATCTCGGAGACCGTAGACTTCCTCAGGGAGCTCCTGGACTGAAACTCCTGGCAAACTGGCCAAAGTATTTTAGTCAACGGCTGGAGAGCAGACTCCGGCGTTTTTAGATAAGATCACCCACACCGAAACTTCAGGGATGAGACACATCCCACGCTCCTAGAAAGGGAAGAGAATGGACGAAATCAAGTTCTCGATCGGCGACCACGACGCGCTGATCTTCACCAAGAACGACTGCGTCAACTGCGACTCCACCAAGTCGCTCATGGACGAGCTAGAGATCAGCTACACCATGGTCAACATGGACGAGGTTCCAGGAGCCAAGGCCGCCGTGAAGGCCGCTGGATTCCGCCAGGCTCCCGTTGTCATCACTTCCTCCAAGAAGTGGTCCGGCTTCGAGGAGGCTCAGATTCGGGCCCTGAAGCCTCGCGACCTCTCGGCAGACGACGACATCTGGGCCTGATCCTCTCGGTTCGTTCTCTTTCAGGAGGGGCGCCGCAGCGAATGTGCTGCGGCGCCCCTCCTGTGTTTAGAGAAGACGCCAACATCAGCTTCCGAATTCTACAGGAGAGATCATGGCTAGATTCCACATCGCAGAGGACGGCACTCCCGGCGCCTGCAGGGCAAAGACCGTCGAGAGCTGCCCCAAGACCCAGGCAGGCGACGGATTCCACGGCACCCTGGAGGAAGCTCAGGTAGAGTCCGAGAGGCGCTTCGCTAAGGAGTTCGGGGAGATCCCCACCAACAGCAAGGGCAATGCTCCAGCAACCCGGGAAGCCGCTCTGGCCGCCAAGAAGAAGGAGCTCCAGGATTCCCGGGACCGCTTCTCAGATTCTTCCACGACTGAGCCCGAGCGCAAGGCCATCGAGGCCTGGTGGAGGAAGCAGCAGATCGACTCTCCCTACGCGGCCATGAGCCGGGTTCAGGCCCTGGAGTTCCAGGAGAACCGCAAGAACCGCACTCGGGTTGAGAAGGCTCACTCCGCTCAGATCTTCGGAGCTCTCTCCCACGCCTCTCCCTACAGCCAGGAGAACATGACCATGGGAGAGCGCATCGCCGCCGGAGCAGAGAAGAAGATCGAGCGAAAGGATCTCAGTAGCTCTCACGCTGAGCTCGCCATGAACCTCGTGGCCTTCGCCTCGGATGCTGACAGGGACTACATCATCAACGATGTTGCAGAGCGTGACCTCCACCTCTTCGAGGGCCAGAGAAAGGGCTTCGGCAAGGGTGACTTCGCCGGGCTCGTCAAGGTCCACAGGGCAATGGTGGAGCGCTACGGCCAGGGCGCTGTTCACGCCAACCTCACCAATCAGCTCCCCGAGGATGTTCGCAACGAGTACCGGGAGGACGGCAATCGGGATGGCATCGGCTCTCTCCGCCCCTGGGGTCAGCCCTCCAACTCGATCCAGAACATCCACGATGAAACAGCTCACATGCTCGCTCAGCATGTGATCGACAGCTACGGGCCTGAGAACGCTGAGAAGTTCTGGAGCGAGGCTTCCGCCACGACCGGCAACAACCGGGCCACGCTTGCCAATGTCTTCAAGACCATGAGGAAGTTCAACAAGGAGCGAGGCATCAAGGGCTAGAGAAGGATCAAAGTGAGACCCTCGGGAGTCAACAGAAGTTGATCCTGAGCGCGCAGCCTAGAGCATCGGTAGCTTCGATGCTCTAGGCTGTTGCTCTGTGCGCTTGGAGCGAACTTTCAGAGGAATGCCACTTCGTGATGGCGTTACCATAGGCGCATGAAATCAACCGAAACCATCGCCGCTCAGGGCCGCGCTGCAACACAGGAAATCTTCGCCACTGCCCGGGGAGACGAGCTCGACCGGATCATGGATCTGGGGCTACCCCGGAGCACCTTCGCCGGGCTTGCAGCTCGAGTCATCGTGCAGAAAAGTGCCGAGCCCCTTTTCCACTGCAAGTTCAAGGTTGAGCCCGGACTCTCCGGGCTCAAGCCTAGGCTCTTCATCGATGGAACGCTCACTGAGCTCCAGCAGGTAGCAGCTGTGGTCGAGGGCACTTTCGAGCTCGCCCGGCAGCTCTACCACTCCAGCGAGGACGACCGCTCGGACCTCGACGCCTGGCTCTCGGCAGACCTGCGCTCAGAGGTTCGAACCGTGGCTCCTGCCTTCATCGCCGTCTATGGTGATGATAGGTCGATGCTCAAGATCGGACCCTCTGATGCTCCCTGGGGGTTGGGGAGCTTCAAGGCCCTCAGAAGGTTGGTGCTCAAGGATGGCTAAGAAGACACTCCTCCTCGTGGAGGCTCCCTCGAAGGCTCGCCACATCCAGCAGTTCCTAGGCAGCGACTACATCGTGAAGCCCACCGTGGGCCACTTCCGCGAGATGCCTCTGCCCCGGGACATGAAGCCCGCCGACAAGGCCAAGTACGGCGACTACGCCCAGGACACGGCTGGCAACTTTGAGGCTCTCTACAAGATCTCCAAGGATAAGACGAAGCTCGTCAGTGAGCTCAAGACCCTGCTCAAGTCGGTGGATGAGCTCGTCCTTGCCACCGACGCCGACGCCGAGGGTGCAGCGATCTCCTGGCACATCCTCCAGGAGCTCAAGCCCAAGGTTCCCACCTATCGAGCAACCTGGAACGAGATCACCGACCGGGCAGTCCGTGCGGGACTCGCGGCCAAGCAGCCCGTGGATGAGAAGAAGCAGCTGCCGGCCGACTTCTTCGGTCAGGTGGAAAGCGCCCTCGCCCGCAGCCAGTGGGATCGGCTCTTCGGCTATGGTGTCTCGCCCCTCATGTGGAAGATGGTTCGAAGTGGAACCTCCGGCGGCCGGGTCCAGACGCCAGGTACCAAGCTCGTCGTGGAGCGTGAGGAGCGCCGGCTCGCCTTCAAGAGCGTAGCCTTCTACACGATCTACGGCACCTTCGACGGCATCAAGGCCAAGCTCGTGGACATCAACGGCAAGAAGATCGCGGATGCCTCGAAGATCGATGACGAGGGTAAGCTCGCAGCTGGCTACAGCCTGATCACAGACAAGAACCTGGAAGCCGTACTCAAGGCCCTGAAGGCCAAGAGCTACGAAGTCGGCGAGGTCAAGTCAAAGCCCTATCGGCGCACGCCTCCGCCTCCCTTCACCACATCCACAGCGCTTCAGTCCATCGGCTCGAAGACCCGCATGAGTGCGAAGCAGCTCACCGCCGTGCTCCAGTCGCTCTATGTGGGCACCCACTGCACCTACATCCGTACGGTCTCCGTGGAGGCAGCCCCCGAGGCCATCGTTGAGGCCCGGAAGGAGCTCAAGAGGCTCTTCGGGGCGAAGCTCGTACCCGCCAAGGAGCGTGTCCACAAGGACAAGAAGGCTGGCAACAGCGGCCACGAGTGCATCCGTCCTGTGCTCGACGACTCCAGCGGAAAGCTCGTCAATCCCAAGCTCTCGGGCAACGACCAGAAGGTCTTCGAGCTCATCCGGCTGCGATTCCTCGCATCTCAGTCCATCGACTGCGAGGGCACGACCTGGAGCACATCCTTCATCGCCACCGACGGCAAGGCCACCTTCCAGGCAAGCGAGACGGAGATCCACGAGCCCGGCTGGACCACGGTCTATGAGATGGACGATGAGGTCGGCGCCTGATGCCTCAGGGTTGGCATGTGAATCTCGAAACTGGAGAGCCCGGCGAGTGCAGGGCTCGAATCAGCTGCCCCTTCGGGAACGATGATCTGCACTTTGACACCGAGAGTGATGCTCGAAAGTTCTATGAGGCGAAGATGAGCAAGTACACCCTTGCGGAGCTCGTTCAGAAGAGCAGGATGCGCTCTCCCTGGCGCAGTATCTCCTGGGAAGAGAGAAAGCAGCTACTTCAGGCCTATGTTGATGAGCGAGTTCAGATCACCAGAAAGCTCAGAAAGAAGCGCATTCGCATCGACTGGCAGAATGTGGTCAATAGCAGCTTCGATGTTCTAGGCTACGCAGACGAGGAAGCTCGCACGCTGAATCTTGCCGAAGGAGCGGAAGCCCTGGAGGAGACCAGCGTAAAGGCTCTGATCGTCCATGAGTTGGCCCATTTCCTTGAGCCCAGGCGCTCCAGCGAGGATCACGGAAAGAGCTGGCGCAGCGGCACCGAACTCCTTTCGAGCTCTGACGAAGACATCAGAAGCTTCAGTTTTCAGAAGAGTTCTCAACACAGTGTTCTAGAGGCACTGAGACGCGAAACACAGAAGCTTGAGCTCCGGGCGCCTAAACACATCGGGAAATGCGCTAGGGGTCACAGTTTCTACGCCAACATCATCCCCAGGGACACGAGCTGTAGTCTCTGTCGAGAGGATGTTCATTTTCAGAAGGACTACACCCTGTTCTCAGCTGTCGAATGGGACAGCTTCGATCTAGAATCTAGCGAGGGCCAAAAATTCATCGCTAACCAGCTTGGTAGGATGGGCTTCGGAAAGGAAAACAGAACTCATGGATAGGATCGACTCAAGCGCTCTCACCGCGTTTCTCAGCTCGCTCAGGGAGCATAGCTACACAGAGCTGACGCCATCCGGCAGCGTCAATCGCTTCGACTCTACTACGGTCTCTTTTGACAGTAGTGGTCGCTTCCTTTGCTACACTACAGTCGAAGACGGAGTTCTCTACTCGTTCTACTCGGATCTTGAGCTCTATAGAGATAGCTCCGAAGGTGTGGCCGTCGCTACGGATGCGAGCGATTTCGACCTCATCAACGGTAGGCTCAAGACCGAACAGCATATCTTGGCCTTTGGTCCAAGCTTCGATTAGGCAGGGAGTCTCACCATGGCAATAGCCATCAAGGAACTGAAGCAGGGCAGCCCCGCAAAGCTCACCCGACTCACCCAGGAGTCCCGGGAGACCCGACCACCGAACCGCTTCACCGAGGTCAGCCTCGCCAAGAAGCTCTCGGACCTTGGCATCGGCCGGCCCAGCACCCTGTCATCGATCATCTCAGTGATCCAGGACCGGGGCTATGTGAAGCGCCACGGAAGCCAGCTCTATCCCACGCCCCTGGGCTTCGCCATCGCCCGTGTGCTGACCTCCAAGTTTCCGGACTTCACCGACTATGGCTACACCGCGGCCATGGAGGAGGAGCTCGAGTCCATCGAGGAGGGCCAGAAGACTCGGCTTCAGTTCCTCGTGGACTTCTGGCGGGGCAAGAACGGCTTTGAGGCGCTCCTCGAGCTCCTCGGAAAGTCCGTCGACTTCGACGAGATCGGAAAGCTCACCACCATCGATCTCCACAATGGCTACGAGATCAAGGTCAATCGCTATGGAGCCTTCCTCCAGGATCCCAAGGCGGAGCCCAACGAGAAGGGCTACATCCCCTCGGCGAAGCTCGACGATGAGGCAGACCTCTGGGAGTACCGGGAGGCAGAGGCCTGCAAGACGCTCCTCGAGAACGCAACCAACGCCCAGGGTCCACGGGAGCTCGGAGTGCTGAAGTCCGGTGAGTATGAGGGCTACACGGTCTTCGCCAAGGACGGTAAGTTCGGCGCCTTCCTTCAGGCCGTGCACCCGAAGCAGATTGAGGCAGAGGCTGCTGGCAAGAAGCCCACGGCCAAGACTCCGAAGCCTGTGAACCAGAAGCTCCCCGAGGGCGCAGAGCTGGAGACAGTTGAGCTCAAGGATGTGGAGTCCCTCTTCGCAGAGGTCAAGCTTCCCCGGACCCTCTCTCCTCAGTTCTTCGTGGGCATCGGAAAGAGAGGCCCCTGGCTCGGTCGAAAGGCTTCGGCTAAGTCCAAGAGAGCTGTCTTTGTGAGCCTCCCCGAGGGTGCAGATCCCCGTACGATAGCTCTGGACGAGGCAGAAAAGATCTGGAAGGAAAAGCAAGACGCCAAGAAGAAGTAGCTCCTAGCGAGGCTGCGGGCCCTGCCATTCGATATAACGAAGTCGTTATGATTCAGACCTTCAGAAAGCCTAGAACCATCCTACGAAAAACTACCACCATCTCAGGGATCGCAGGCGCAACATTACTCCTCTCCCTCCTCGGTCCAACTGCTGCCTCCGCAGCCGAAGCCACCGACCAGCCCTCATCTTCTGCAGCCACTTCGAGCTCAGTTGAGATCACACCTGAGGCCCTAGCCCAGGTCAGTCAGCAGCAGATCTCCACGGCCAACAGCGGCACAGAGAAGTTCAGCGCCGCTGATCTCATGGCTCAGGTTCGAGACCAGATCGAGACCGATCGAGTGGACCGCGAGAAAAAGCGTGCAGAAGAGGCCCGGGCCAGGGCAGAGGCCGAAGCCAAAGCCAAGGCTAAGGCGGAGGCCGAGGCAAAGGCCAAGGCTGAAGCTGAGGCTGCCGCCAAGGCCAAGGCCGACGCGGAGGCTGCTGCAGCTGCCCAGGCTCAGCGAAGCACAGGTCGCTCTAGCTCTAGCTCTCCATCCACTTCCAGTAGATCGAGCACCCCGAGTTCCTCTCCTGTTTACACGGGTGGAGGCTCCAAGAACGACTGGCTTGCAGCTTCCGGCATTCCCGAGAGCGACTGGGGCTATGTGGACTACATCGTGAGCCACGAGTCCGGCTGGAACCCTAACGCGGTCAACGCTAGCTCAGGCGCCGGTGGTCTCGTACAGGCACTGCCCTGCGGCAAGGTAGCTGGTGGATGCTTCGATCCAGTGTCCAACCTGAAGTGGGCCGATGGCTACGCCAAGGCTCGCTACGGATCCTGGGCCGGTGCCTACCAGTTCTGGTCCTCCAACCACTGGTGGTAAGCTCCACCCCGATCTGATAGCCAAACGGTGCGGACTGATAGTGTATGATGTGCACTAGTCCGCACCGTTTGTCGTAGGAGCAGCAGAAAGGCCTCCAGTGAAAGCCCTTGTCTTTACAACCAAGAGGAATCTTGAGGCCCTCGCCTCCATGGACACCAGAGTCGTCGCCTACGGGCTCGAACGGGCTGGCTATGATGTGGATCTCCGAGAGCTCGGAGAGCTGCGGGAAGATGTTGACTCGGTGCCCTTCGAGGACTACGACATCATCACCTACGCCATTCCAGACAACGCTCTCTACGCGAGCACCACGAAGAACTACCACTTCTACAAGGAGATGGCCCGTCGAGCAAAGCCCTATGCCATCACCCTCTTCCAGTGTGACATCACATTCGCCCTGGACCCCTTCATCTGGGATCCAGCCATCGGACGCTCAGAGACCCGCTTCAACTACCTCAAGGACAAGCCCGTTCGGGTGATCGCCAGCTTCTCGGACAGCATCATCGATGATCCTTCCGCCATGGCGCTCATGGAGTCCAAGTACATGAGGAAGCTCCACCCGGACTCGAAGTTCATCCCCCTTGAGTGGCTGAGCTTCAACTACGACATGATGGTGGAGAGCCGAGGTGGCGAGACAGGTAGCGACATCGGTGCACTTCCCTCTCGCTACAGCGATCTTGCAGAGGTCCTCGCTGAGGAGCTCCCCGTGGGTAGGTTCTACTACGGCATCAAGAAGCCGAAGATCGCCAAGCGACTCAAGGAGCTCGGCCTCGGCCAGAGCCCGACGGACGCCGTCTTCGGCAAGGTCGGAGAGAACCTTCCAGATGTTCGCAACTTCCTCAAGAACAAGAAGGATGTGGGCAGAGAGTTCTGGCTACCCTATGCGAAGGCCGCGGACGAGGTCTTCCTGCCCTACGAACCCATCAAGGGAGATCACCAGATCACCCTGCGCCACCTCGAGGCTCTGGAGTTCTACCCCGAGGCCACCTCCATCGACCCCAAGATGGAGGCCTGGATCGGAGAGACCGCCCGGAACTACCGGGGCTGGATCGAAGCGCAGGAGCGAGCCGTCGAGCGCTACAAGGGCCTGATGGACTGAGGGCTCCTTGATAGCGTAGCCCCATGGCAAAGAGGAACATTCGAGAGCTGATCGGTGAGATCAAGAGCTCCCAGGACATCGCAGACTACATCTCTGCGGCAGGCGTAGCCCTGAAGGCTTCTTCCGCTGGTAAGGCCAAGGGGCTCTGTCCGTTCCACGGAGAGAAGAGCCCGTCCTTCTATGTGGACAGCAACTTCCAGAACTACAGATGCTTCGGCTGTGGCGCCAACGGAGACCTCGTCAACTTCGTCCAGGAGTACGAGAACCTGAGCTTCATCGACTCGGTCAAGAAGCTCGCCGAAGTAGCTGGCATCGAGTACGATCTCGAGGACTCCAAGCCAGGCTTTGACTACCGGGCAATCCGGGACTGCGTGGAGGCTACGCACAAGTTCTTCGTGAAGTCCTTCGCCAAGCTTCCAGACGACCATCGAGCCAAGCGCGAGATCACCGAGACTCGCGGGCTCACCTACGACAGCATGGACTACGGCTACGCTCCCGAGGGGCGCGTCAACCTCTACAAGCACCTCAAGGAGAAGGGGTTCTCCGACGAGATCATGCTCCAGGCAGGCGTTGTCTCCCAGTGGAAGGACAGCGGCAAGATCTCCGACTTCTGGAGTGGCCGGCTCATGTTCACCATGCGCGATGCCACCGGAAAGGCCGTGGGCTTCAGTGGCCGCCACCTCTTCGAGGCCGACAAGCGCGGCAAGTATGTGAACTCTCCCGACGGCCCGGTCTTCGACAAGGGCGCTCTACTCTTCCACCAGAGTGAGGCTAAGCAGGAGGCCAAGAAGTCCGGCGTGCTCTATGTGGCCGAGGGGCAGTTCGATGTGACTGCCATCGCGGCCTCCGGCATGCCCAATGTGGTGGCCTCCTCGGGAACTGCCTTCACACGCAAGCAGGTGCTCATGTGCTCCCGCATGGTGGGAGAGAACGGCCGGGTGGTCTTCACCTTCGACGGCGACGATGCGGGTCAGAAGGCTGCCTACAAGATCTTCGCCCTGGCAGATGAGCTCCAGAGCCAGTGCTATGTGGTGAGCCTCCCCGAGGATCAGGACCCCTGTGACTTCCGCAAAGAGAACGGACCCGAAGCTCTGCGAGAGGAGCTCGAGGGTGCGGCCGTGCCCATCGTGGAGTTCGTGCTCAATGTGATCGCAGGCCGCTATGACCTCAAGGATCCTGCCCAGGGTGCCCGCTACCTCGATGAGGCTGCGGTGATCCTCAAGGGCATCACCAGCCCCGCACTTCGAGCAACCTACGCGAAGCGAGTTGCGCTCAAGTCGCTGATGACGATCTCCACGGTGGAGGAAGCCATCGACCGAGCCAAGAGCGCAAAAGAACTCCCCCAGAGGCAGCTTCCACCCCGAGCTGACCAGGAAGAGGAAGAGGTCGAGACTCGCAGCGACTTCGTCAGCCACGCCCAGCGTGAGGAGAAGTTCCTTCGAGACTTCGAGGACAGCGAGCTCAAGCAGGCCACCGCTCGGCTCCTCCAGCTCGCGCTCCACCAGCGCTCACTGATTCCAGAGTTCCTCAAGATCGAAGCCGCTCCGAAGCCCCTCCTGGTCATCGCCAAGGAGATCTCGAAGCTCCCCGAGGGTGCCCCCATCATCGCAGAGAAGTCCCGGGTACCCCTGATCCTTCAGACGGTGATCGAGCAGACCTACTTCAAGCACCTGAAGATCATGGATGAGCAGGATATCTCCGATCTCTTCGACCACATCGCGAGCGAGCTTGCCCGGGACCTCGAGCTCCGAGAGCTCAAGCGCAACTCCCGAAAGATCATGGATGTGCTCCGGGAGAGCTCAGATCCGGAGCTCCTCAAGCTCACCGAGGAAGAGGCCAATGGCTGACCCGGCGGATACCGTCTGGCGCTTCAGGGACACGGTGGGCCTCGAGCACATCGAGAAGGCTCTGCGAGCAGCCACCTTCGACTACAGTAGGCACTCGACGACCGTGAGCTACTTCTTCCAGCCGGGAGAGAGCCCCCGGCTCGACAGCTACGAGCTCCACGCCGCCTACAAGGGCAGCAACGGCCTCGGTGAGCCCCTGGTGAAGAAGTCCTACCTCAGGAATAGCTACGGCATCCTCGAGACCGTCGAGGGGAGCCGCTGGATCGCGGAGACCAACGGAGAGAAGATCTCCGAGCTCGACTTCTACGAGGCCGTGCTCTACTCGAGCCCCGACCGGATGCTCAGCCTTCAGCAGCTCAGCTTCGAAACGGGGGCAGGTCGCTATCTCGTCGAGCTCAACATTGAAAGTAAGCTCCTCGTACTGATCTCCCTGAATGGCATGAAGCACATTCCGGGAGCTCTCTCAGAGCTGATTTCAGATGAGGAGCTCTGCAGAGCGGACTACCTCCTAGAGCTCTTCCGCCACAATGGTGGTCCTCTCGTTTCGTCGTGATATGAGTGTGCGAACACTAGTGCACTCGCAATGCTCTCGCGGAGAGCGATAAGGAAGGCGGCCAGCGAATGGCTAATCTGTCTAAGGACGAAGGTCCCGTGGAGAGTGGATTCGACTTCACAAAGTTCCTCGACTACGAAGATGAAGAGACCCAGTCTTCCGGGGCTGACTACGAGGTCATTCCCTTCAGTCGCTTTGAGATCGTTACCGGAGAGCTCGACTCCGATCTCGAGGGTGCCGTTGAGACCTACATTCGGGCTGGAAAGGTCACCCGGGGCGCCAAGAAGGGACTCCGAAGGCTCGCAGCTGAGAACAGGGAGCTCGAAGATGAGCTTCGGACCATCGATGCGGCCGTCCTTGAGCGGGCCGACAGCTACGATGGACTGGTCTCCGGCATCCTCCGGGAGAAGGATCGAATCAGCGGAAGCTCCTTCCTCGACGACAGCGACCCCTACGACTCGAAGCCCGTGAGCCTCGATGAGGCTCCCGGCTCTCGCCAGGCACGCAGTGACTCCAACGAGCTCTTCGAGGAGATCGAGAAGCTCGAGGCTCGCCGATCTGAGATCAATGGCCGGAGAGTCGAGCTCCTGGAGGAACTCCTCATCCTGGCGGACAAGCAGCAGAACGGCGCCTGGGAGTACCTCGACGATCTTGCTGGAGAGAAGCAGAAGGCCGCCGGCAGGGTCGAGGACATCACCAAGGTAGACTTCAGCGATGAGGACGAGGAAGAGTTCGACAGAGGTGTCGATGAGCTCAACGGCTTCATTCAGGGTGACTTCGATCCCCTGGCAGAAGATGACGAGGACGAGTCCGGCCCGAGGGTCGCTCCCCTCTACGAAGATCAGCCACTCTCGGAGGATGGCCACACAGAACAGGAGATCCTCGCCATGGAGGAAGCAAACACCGGGAGCTCAGAAGAGCGACCCAAGAGCTTCAGTGAGCTCTTCCAGACATCCACCAGAGATGACCAGGATGAGACCCAGGTCTCAGATGGCTTCCAGGACGCCTTCAGCAGCGCAGAGAGCCAGGAAGACCTCCACCGGGCCCTGGGCGATGATAGCTTCGATCCGGATCTCGATGACGGCACCGGCGAGGACTCGAGATTCCCCTGGGAGGTCGAAACCCAGGGCACTGCAGCTCCGGAGGCCGACCTCGATGACGAGGAGATCCCCGAGGACCGCAGTGAGGCCGACGAGCTCACTGAGTCTGATCTTGAGGCAGACTCCGAGGAGCCCTCTGAGGTCACAGCTGGCGATCTAAGCGCCGAAGATTTCGAGGACGCATCGACCGACGAAGCAGCCGAGATCGACGCTGAGGGTGCAGCCTGGGACGAGTCAGGGGATGATGCCGAGGCTTCCGGCGAGCTCAACTCCGAGGAGATCGAGGAAGAGCTCCAGGAGGAGATCGCCTCCGACTTCGACGAGACCGAAGAAGAGGCTTCCACCGTCGGTGACGAGTTCGACAGCTGGACTCCCGTGGACGAGGAAGAGTTCTCCGAGGAGGAGTTCGAGGAACTCGCTGAGGACGACGCCAGCGATGAGCACAGCGAGCACTCGGAAGAGGCCGAAGACTCTGAGGAAGCAGGAGCCGATAGCTACATCGGAAACCTCGTGCCTATCTATGCAGGCACTCCGATCTTCGACGCTCTCAAGGAAAAGTACGGGATCAGCATCTGAAGTTTCCCGATCACCGGAGGAAATGATCCATGAGTAACAGCCTCTTCAGCTCTGAGGCGGACGATGACGAGCGCCGGGGCTCTGGCGCGGGAGACAAGGCTGTCACGAAGATCGTGGTCTTCATCCTCTGTCTTCCGCTGATCCCCGCGGGGCTCTTCGGCCTACTGTTCTACTGGGTCTTCCTGCGCGTGCTCAAGTTCAAGCGCTCCGTGAGCGGCTTCGTCACCCTGCTCATGGTCGGGGGAGGATATCTTGCCTTCTCGGCCATGGGCGGTATTTCTGCGGCCGTTGAGGTCTTCACAGGCTCCGGTGGCATTATCGAGAATTGGATGACGCTTGTCTACCTTCTCATTCCTCTTTCGGTGGGTCTCGGGTCGCTCTTCGGCTACGGTCTGATCCTCTGGGATGTGCGAGACATCCACAACAATCCCCACCGGGTAGAGCTCCCGGGCTTCTGGACCTACAACATCCGCTGGAGGAAGACTCCCCTGGAGCTCCTCAAGAAGCGCAGGGCTATCAAGGCGCTGCAGCGCGGAAGCCTCATCGATGATGAGCGAGCTCCCCTGGGCTACGAGGAGGACGCTGACCGGGTGGCCTACCGATTCACCGAGGAATCCGTTAGGCACACCCTGGTCACCGGTGCTGCAGGTTCTGGTAAGACCATCTCCATGCTCTCCATGATGCGGGCTGACATTGAGTCGGGCCGTACGGTCATCGCAGTTGACTTCAAGCGCTCTCCTGAGTTTGCCGCAAAGCTCGCGGCCTGGAGCAATGAGTTCGGAGTTCCCTTCTACCACTTCGAGAAGGGGAAGCCGGAGTCCTACCGCATCGAGCACTCCCTGGGTCAGTCCACCTACGACCCCTTTGCTTCCGGTTCTGGCTCTGAGATGGTGCTCAACATGCGCGAGTACGACACCAACTCAGCTGTCTACAAGGAGGCCATGCAGCAGCTCCTCCAGGTCGTCTTCGCCATGATGGAGCAGGCCGACCGCTCCAAGGCTCCCCGGGTCGACTGGAGCCATGGAGGAATCTACCAGCTCGCATCGGCCATCACCGACCCAAACCTCAAGGATCTCCTGGTGGCGGTGGAGGGTCAGCCGATCTTCCCACAGGCTCAGGACTATGTGCCTCTGGCCACCGCCGCCAAGGGGCCCGAGCGAGACGCCCTGGAAAAGCTCCGCGGACAAATGCGGACAATCGTCGCTTCAGCCTATGGTCGCTGGTTCAAGATCGGCGATGGCTCTAGGAACATCGATCTTCTTCGGATGATGACCGGAGACCAGACAATCGTGCTCTTCAGCTTCAACTCTGAGGATGAGCCCGAGCTATCCAAGTATGTGGGCTCCATGATCTTCGCCGACCTGCGTGCCTGTTCGAGCCACATTCGAGCCCGCAAGGCAAGCAAGATCACCAATGTCTATGTGGACGAGTTCCAGGCTGTGCCCCCTACAGCGGTCAACGGTCTCCTCGAGAAGGCCCGTGAGTCGAAGATCGCCATGACTCTGGCTCAGCAGGCCTTTGAGCAGATCATCACATCCTCTGCCTCCAACGGTGAGGCCTACCTCCAGTCTATCCTCGTGACCTGCTCCAACTTCCTTACCCATGCGGGTATGACTCAGGACTCCGCAGAGCGAATCTCGAAGCTCCTCGGAAAGCACTGGAAGACCGTCTACAGCCGCACCAACAAGTCCGATGGAGGATTCCTCAAGAACAACTTCGGCAACCGGCGCAACCAGATCGTTTCAGCCAACAAGCAAGAGGTCTGGAAGGTTGAGCCCGCGGAGTTCATGGCTCTCTCTGCTCCATCTTCGGGCAACGGCTACAAGTCCACGGCCATCCTCGTCAACAAGGCCGTCTCAGACCCCGATGTGGAGACAGAGGGAACGCTGGCTCGAAAGCTCTGGATGATTCCTCCGGCCACAGTTCTGGAAGAATATGTACCACCCTACATCGGTGACGAGGTTGATCCCAATGCTCAGAAGCTCTATGTGGACAGCCAGGTCAGCCTGATCACAGAGGAAGAGGCCGCTCTTCAGAAGTCCTACGAGGATAACACTCCTGTCTACCGGGAAGACAGCGAGCTCATCTACGGCCCTGGCCGGGGCTCCAATGTGCTTCAGGAAGAGCTCGCTGATTCTCTCTTCGCCGAGGAAGAGGCCTTCGAGGACTTCGGAGCGAGCTATGACGATGACGACGAGAGCGATGGCGCTTTCGAGATTGAGCCCATCGAGGCTCCCAACTCCCGGGAGTCCCTGGAGAACGATCTCGCCGCCTTCGATAGCGCGACTCCGGTGCGAAAGATCGAGCGCAAGCTCTCCTCGGCCCGAAGGATAGCTGAGCCTCGAGAGCAGCAGGTCCCGCAGGAAAGCCCCCGTGCTCAGCGGCCGGCTGAGCCCTCGAGATCTCCTCTAGGTCGGTCTGAACCGACTCGAGCTCAAGCCGCCTCTCAGGGTGAGCCGAGGGCGCTGAAGACCCGTGAGGCCCTTCCTCCAGTAGCTCCCGTGAGGGCGAGCGAGGATCTTCCCCTTCCAAGGCTCGGCAGAACAGCACCTCGAGCTCCTCAGCTCCAGAAGCACTACGAAGAAGAGAGCCTTCCGGATATCTGATCTCTCGCTATAGCGTGACTTAGTGATATCCCAACTCTGTAGCTACGACGATTAGGAGTCTCCATGGGCATCCCCACAGGTCCTCAGCAGGGTGGAAACGCCGGCCGAGGAGGCCTTCCCACAGGCAGAACGCCAGGGAGCCAGCAGCCTGGACAGCAGCGAGGATTGCCTCCCCAGGGCGGAGCTCAGAGGCCCGCCCAGCCTCGCCGGGAGGGCGGCCTTCCGGGGCTCGGCGAAGGTCAGCCTAGACAGCCTCAGCAGCGACCAACAGCTGCTCCCAACGGCGGTGGAGCCCAGGCCCCTCGGCAGGCTCCTCCCCGTCAGGCCCCCGCTCAGCAGAGCCCTCAGCAGCCTCCCCGGCAGCAGCCGCCTCGACAGCCCCTACGAGAGCAGTCGCAGGCTCTTCCGGATGCTGGCGAGAAGCAGTTCGATGATCCCTTCGGAGGCTTCGATGGGGACAACGAGGATCTCTTCTCGGATGTACCTCGAGGCTACCGGGACGAGCCCCGCCCTGAAGCTAGCTACGAGGACGACGATCCCTTCTCCTCCGCCGATCCCGATGAGGAAGAGGAAGAGGAGACCTTCGAGCCGGAGCCTGAGCCCCAGCGTCCGGCCAAGAGGCAGAAGCCAGAGGCCGCGGCAAAGCCGAGGAGGTTCCAGGGCAACAGTCGAGCACCTCAGCGCAGCAAGAGCGCCGACGAGGAGTACTCCGACGAGTTCGTGGATCGGAAGAACCTGAAGCTCAAGCCCTTTGGAAAGGACTCCAAGAAGCGAGCCAAAGTGGGGGACTTCGATCAGCGTAAGAACCTCGAGGGGCAGCGCAGGGTCTACCGGGGAGTGTTCATCGCTGCCGTGCTAGCAGTTGTGGGCTTTGGCTTCTACCAGACCTTCTGGCCCCAGCAGACCCTGAGCGTGGCCGAGGTTCAGAACATCGCTGCGCTTCAGTCGGGCGAGACCGGCTTCCCCACGACCAAGGGTGAGGGCTTCGCCATCAGCTTCATCGACAGCCTTCTCAATGTGGACCCGGGAGATGAGAACTCGGCCAAGAGGTCTGCTGCTCTGAGCTACTTCTACGGAACTGATGGGGGCAACGACCAGGCCTTCAGCGATGCGATGGCCACCGTGGGTAGCGTGCGGCAGCAGGTAGTCTACGGTCCGGTTGCGCTGGACTCCACAGCGCTTACTGCCAATGCCGCATCCTACGAGGTCGGCGTCCTTCTCAGCACTTCAGACAGTGGCACAGGTGCTCAGGATCCGGAAGCAGAAGCCGGCAACCTACGCTGGGTAGCCTTCAATGTGAATGTCTACTACGATGAGAAGAACGACTCCTTCGCCATCGCCCCCAACTCCCCGAGCCTCATGCCCGCACCTGCTGTCAAGGCGCCGAGCACCGTTCCTGCGGGTGAGCCCCTCGGCGAATCCATCGATGACTACCCCGAGTCCATCAAGGCAACGGTGACCGGATTCCTCGATGGCTACCGTCAGTCCAGCAAGGGCAACATCGACAAGATCCTCCAGTACATCGGAACCGACGCCGATGAAAGCCTTCGGGACGGACTCAACGGTCGCTACCAGTTTGCCACTCCGGACGACCCAGAGACCTCCATTGAGATGCAGGTCTTCAGGCCGGGGAGCACCAACAGCGAGCTCAAGGTGCTCCTCAAGGTGGACTGGCAGATTCCAGTAGGCGGCGAGTCCAGTGTGACCCTCCCCTCCCACTATGTGCTGACTCTCAACAGCCAGGGTAGCGGAGACTACAAGGTCACCAAGTTCGCTCCCTACTACTGGACCGAGTCAACGAGCACGGACGGCTAATAGCTGATTTCCAACGGAATGGCGCAGTTTGAACAATTCGAACTGCGCCGTTCCACTCTCACCTTGTTTTGATATGAGTTCAGCTTTCGCATTCTTGGGCCTAGCCTGAAAAAGCGTTAGAGAGACCTTCATCAGCTCTAGATCAACCGGAGAATACAATGGACTTCAGCTCCCTTCCCACCCTCGCTCTGGGAAATCTACTCAACACCGCAATCAGCGACTGGATCGGCCCCGTTCTCGTGGGTGTCATCGCAGTCGTAGCCATCATCCTGCTCTGGAAGAGGCAGTTCGCTGGCTTCATCACCTTCGCGGCAATGGCAGTTCTCGCCGCGCTCTTCGTCTTCTTCGGTGGAGACCTCTTCGGCAAGAACGGAAACCTGTCTCAGGCGGGTAAGGATGTCGCCAAGAAGATCAACACCGTGGATGTGACTCACACGACCTTCTCCCCCGACTTCTTCAAGCTGGATCGCTAAGACCCAGAGTCTTTGAAGGTCTCTAGCGGGACGATGCCTTAGGCATCGTCCCGCTTTCCATTTGGCCTGTAGGTGTGACACCACCGCTTCGATATGGTTCTCGAGTAAACAGCCCGCACGAGCCAGTGAGAAGGATCTACGGTGGCAGAAGACAAGAAGAAGCCAAAGAGGCCCCTCTTCGGCGAGAAGGCCAAGAAGAAGCTCGATGTCTCAGTGCAGGCAGTCATCGACAACATGGTCTTCAGCAAGCGTGAGGTCTGGGCCTACTACAGGCTAGGCTCACAGATGTTCGACTTCCTCTCGGACGCCGTCAAGATCAGCAACGGAGCTCGAATCACGGCCGCCTTTACCTCTCTGGTGGAGAACCGTAGGGATCCTCTGGATCTGCACTTCATCACCACTTCAACTCCCGTGGATGTGGAGGCCTGGCACGCCCAGGTTGAGTCAATCGTGGGCGACTGGCAGGGCAACACTCCCGCCTTCATGAGCTTCCTTGAGGACATGGGAGATCACCTGAGAGCTCAGGAGTTCACCAACAGGGTTGCCTACATCGGCATCAAGCTCGGCAATCGCGGTGCACTCAACTTCTCCTCCATGAACCCCCTAGAGTCCGGAGTCAAGTCCGCCTGGGAGGCCTTCAAGGAGTGGATGAACACCGCGACGAAGACCTTCGACGGCGATGTCTCGGCCTCCGAGGAGCGCGAGTTTCGGCTGAAGGCAGATAAGTACACCTCCATGATCCGCAACGGTGCGCTCCAGGGTTCGCCCATCACCTCCGAGGAGATTCTCCTTCTCATCAAGCGCATGCTCTACCCGACCATGCCTGCGCCCTACCTCGATGTGGACCACGGCAATCGCTGGGGAGCAGGCGACCTGGAGCTTGAGACGGCCTCAGTGATCCGTAACAAGTTCCGCTGGCTTGAGATCACTCAGCTCCTCGGAGGTAGAGAGATCACTGGCTACCGGGCCGCGCTCTCGATCACCAAGTTCGCGAGGACCGCTCAGTATCCTCAGACCGCCTTCCCCTTCCTATACATCCCCCAGATGCTCATGGGGCTGCCCTTCACTACCTACGCTCGAGTGAGACTTCTCCCCAACGAGAAGATGCGCAAGGAGATCGAGAAACGCCGCAAGGAGCAGGCCGACCAGCTCAAGAACATGCAGGGTGCCGCGAGAAATTCGGCTGAAGCTGCTGTTGAGGATAACAGCCGCGTCAGAAACGATCTCGAGGACCTTCGGGAGCTCGACGAGACCACGGCCAACGACAAGACGCCCTGGGCTGAGGGCTCCTACCGGGTAGTAATCGAAGCGGTATCGGAGCAGGCCATGCGAGATCTAACTTCAGCCATCAAGCAGGAGTATGCGGACAGCAACATCACCACCGTGCTATCCTCCGGCGACCAGCTTGAGCTCTTCCTTGAGCAGATGCCGGGTGACCGAATCCGGGTCAACAGCTTCCGGCAGCTCACCAACCTTCACCACCTTTCCACTTCGGGCTTCAACATCTCATCCGATGTGGGCGACGAGATTTGGGATCAGACCACCATGGAGAGTGATAGCTGATGGCTAGAGGTCGCGGTGGCCGTGGCGGTGGAGGAATCGGCGGGTTCCTCCTCTCCGCGCTGATTCTCCTCGTCATAGGAGGAGTGATCTTCGCGGTGGCGAAGGCCAACAACATCAATGACGCGGGCGGACTGATCAACTGGTCGAGGCAGACCTCAGATCAGTTCAGAGGCTGCATTCAGCCTGAGATCAAGTTCTGGAAGTGCGCCTTTAGCGGGGGCAAAGAGCTCGAGAACCACGATGGCACCAAGGGTGAACTCCCCAAGGATGACAGCACGCCGGGCTCCAATAGCAGCACTGGCACTGGAGGCGGTTCCAACGGCGGCTCTTCATCCGGCGAAGATACACCCTCTGCCGCACCTGAGAAGAGTAGCGAGCTCAAGAAGCTCGCCGCACTGAAGGTGGGAGATCCACAGACTGTGGACTACGACCGTGGCGAGTGGAAGCACTGGATCGGTGACCGCTGCAACGATACCCGTCAGCAGGTTCTCAAGGAGCAAGCCAAGAGCTTCAAGCTCGACGCTGAAGGTTGCAGAGTAGTGTCGGGTGAGTGGATCGATCCCTACACGGGTAAGACCTTCACCGATCCCTCAAAGCTCGACATCGATCATGTCTACGCTCTGGGTGCAGCTGCCAAGAACGGTGGCAACGACTGGAGCGTGGCCAAGAAGCAGCAGTACGCCAACGACAAGAGCCAGCTCCTGGCAGTGTCGGCATCTGCGAATCGCTCCAAGAGCGATAAGAACCCTGCGGAGTGGTGGCCCGAGAACGACGCCTATTCCTGCCAGATGGCCACGAAGTATGTGGATGTGGCCACAAAGTACGGGCTTCAGTTCTCCAAGGCCGATGTGAAGGTCCTCGAGAAGGGGCTGAAGACATGCGGCTAAAGACAGTAGGTTGCGCTCTAGGCGAGTTTCTCCCCGGAGTGGATGAATGTGATACGGCAACGCCCTTCGGGCCTCTAGGACAGGTATAGGAACGGAAGATCATGGTTAAGCAGAACCCTCAGGAACTACGGAAGAAGTTCAGGAGCCACCAGGAGAGCCAGGACTCTCTCATGGAGGCCATCGAGAAGCCACTGAGCCTCGAAGAGCGCCTTCAGATCCTCGCTCAGGCGGGCCGTACCGATCTCGTGGAGGCCTTCAAGGAGTGGAAGCCCCGCGTCTCGAAGGCCAAGAAGCGCGGCGCTCCCCTGGACCAGCGAGTGAGCATCACCATCACCGGCGATGAGCGATTCTCCCTGGACCGGGAGATGGCTACCCTCAAGGCCGAGCAGACCGGCATCTCCATGTCCCAGCTCATCCGCAACCGGGCTCTGGGCTCTGTGGACATCCAGGAGTGGAGGCAGATCGCTGTCAAGGCCCTCCAGGAGATCGAGGAGATCGCCCAGACCTCCGCTCAGCTCCGGAGGCGCAAGTCTCAGCTCACCATCATCCTCGACACCGAGGATGACGACGAGCAGAGCCACATCTACGAGCGTGAGATCGTGACGATCAACCACAAGCTCGAGAAGATCACGGCTCAGAACAAGAAGCGCACCTACCGGCTCGCCGGCCGCATGTCCATGAACGAGGCAGAGACCGTGAAGTGGAGGGCTTCCCGGCTCCACCTCTCCGCATCCGACTTCCTTCGGATGATGATCTTCGGCCATGTGCCCGACTCGGACGCCGATTCCCACATGTCTCTGGCAGCCAAGCGTCGCTTCTACATCGCCATCATCGATGTGGCAGACAACGGCTGGGGCGATGTGCCCAAGATCTACAACTGCAAGCAGTGCGAGAACTACATCGAGGAGATCCGTACGCTTCGAGAGCAGCTCAAGCAGAACGAGCTCTTCGCAAAGGCGGGAGTTTGAGCTAGAGCTCAAATTATCGCTATGAGCGATATAGATAGCTCTGTAGCCACGACATCCAAGGGGAGTATAGCGCCATGCTAAAGAGGATCTTGAAGAAGATGAGGAGCGACGGGGGTGCCTCCTCGCTGATCTCCTTCCTACTTCTTGCGCCCCTCTTCCTCGGAGCGGTCATCACCATCATCGACTTCACCTTCTGGAATGCTGACCGCAACCAGGTGGACTCCATCGCCCGTGATGCTGCCCGCACGGTGGCCATCTACGGTGGTAACGGTAACGGTGCTACGAAGCAGACGACCACTATCGAGGCCAACTACGGAACCAAGCGCTCTGAGGCATGTAGCTCCGGTCGGGCCGACATCGTGAACGCTCCCAACAAGTACATCTTCGTGAACGCCAACAAGAGCAACGCTACCGGCGTGGAGTGCAATGTGCTGGCGGCCATGGCCAACAGCACCGGTCTCGTATCGATCTCTTCGGACACTCCCGTCGTGGTGACCTGTGGCCCCGGTCAGGCTCCCACCATCGGCTCCAGGACCTTCTGCAAGGTGACCTACACCTACAACGGACTTCCCGGCTCCCCCATGAGCTTCCTGAAGATCCGCAACGATGATGGCACGGTGACCAACCCACTGAGCCTCAACACCATCACCAAGTCCTCCGAGTCTGAGGTTAAGCTGCCCACGCTCGTAGCTGCCAAGTAAGAGGAGGGTCAAGTGCTCAAGCTCACTAGCTACCTCAAGCGCAGGCTCGCCAGCGACCGGGCGGACTCTGTCCTGGTCGGAGGCCTTCTCCTCATTCCCATGCTCGCCATCATCATCGGGATCTCGCTTCAGGCGTCCGCGACCAATCAGATGAAGACAGAGCGCGTGAACGCCATCCAGGACTCAGCCTCTGCCGCCGTCAAGCTCACCAACAGCCAGGGCTCTCTCAACTGGGGCGTTGTGGAGAGAGTGGTGAACCAGTATGAGTATGGGCGCTTCGGTAAGAAGGTCTTCAGCAACAGCTCCAACACGGGCATCAGTTCCGGTGATGCTGCCAAGGACACGGCTGAGAACAGAGCTTTCGGCAATGTCTGCACCACAGACGACAAGGGCGCACTCTACCCTCAGTACAAGGTGACCCTGGACACCGTTCGAGGTACTCAGTACGGCACAGACCTCAAGACTAAGGCCAAGGTCCTCAAGAACCACCCCCGCACGGTGACCTTCACGCGCACTCAGCCCACCATCGATCAGCTCAACGCCCAGGCAAACCTCGTCAAGGATCCCGCGACCGGAGCAACAGCGCTCGATCCGACGACCGGTAAGCCCTATGTCTACCGGTCCGTTTCGGTGGAAGTCATCGATCTGGCTCCTCAGCTCTTCCTCGGTGGCTGCCAGAAGTTCGATCTCACCGGTAGCGCCGTGACCTTCTCCGGCGACACTGACATTCAGTAGGAAGTCCTGCGGCATGTCTTCGGGCCGAAGGAGTCTTCGAATTCAGCGCTTGGTACTATGGTCAAAAGTTGGTCTAGGAGGGACAATGGGATTCTAAGCTAATTAGAACAGATCAAGGTCTACATCCAATCTCTAGAGAAGGAGCCCCATGGCTCGCAGGGCACAGTCACCGGCCGTAACCACCAAGAGTGAGCGGACGGAGGTGAAGAACTTCCTCGCAGATGAGCTCCGGAGTAAGACCGTGATCGCAGACACTTCTGCTCTCCTCATCCGCGGAACAGATCTACTCAGATCCCTTCCAGCAGCCCACCTCGTGATCCCCGCCATCGTCGTCAAGGAGCTCGAGGGTAAGCGCACATCGCCCACCGTCGGCTTCCTCGCAAGGGACTGGCTCAGGCTCCTCGAGTCCCTGCGTATCCAGTACGGTAGCGAGCTCGCCAAGGGCGTGGCGATCCCCGAGGAGTTCACCGCAGAGAAGATCATCCTCTCCATCGAGCCCAACCACAGCTCGCAGACGACTCTTCCGAAGCAGCTCCAGGATGGCAGCAATGACAGCACCATCCTCGCAGTTGCAGCGGCCTTCAACAAGAACGAGGAGGATCACCGGGACAGGGTCGCGCTGATCTCCAACGATGTGCCCATGAGGATCCACTCCACCCTGGAGGTCGGCATCCCGGCCTACGAGATCTCTTCGGCCACCATCGAGGCAGCGCAGCCCTTCTCGGGCCGTGTGCAGATCGAGATCGAGGACGATCAGGTGGACGAGGTCTTCCGGGACAAGGATGAGCTCAACATCTCTAAGCTTCGGCCCCTCATCGAGGAAGCCCTCGGCGACAAGGTGTCTCGAGCTGTTCTGGACATCGTTCACGATGGAAAGATCTTGAAGACAGTTCTCTACTCGGATGCCTCAGGTTCCATCGTCTCACTCCCCCGGGAAGGCAACCGCGCAATGCGGATCTCACCCCGCACCGATGAGCAGCGAGTTGCCATGAGCTACCTGCTCAAGACGGCAGACGAGCTTCCCATCGTCTCCGTGGCCGGTAGCGCCGGTACGGGAAAGACGCTGCTCACCATCGCCGCGGGTCTCGAAGGTGTTAAGAAGAAGCAGTACCAGCGAGTGCTGGTCTTCAGGTCGCTTCACGAGATGGGTGTTGGCCAGGAGATGGGCTTCCTGCCAGGTGGCGTGGACGACAAGATGGGGCCCTGGTCGGGCGCCGTCATGGACTCCCTGGAGGTCATTGCTCGAGGCACTAAGAAGAGCAGCACTCCGCCCACCAAGGAAGAGATCGACAAGCTCAAGGCAGATGTTGAGGTCTCGCCGATCAGCTACCTCAGAGGTCGCTCGATCACGGACACCTTCATGGTGCTCGATGAGGCTCAGAACTTCTCTCGCAACGAGCTCCTCAACATCCTCTCCCGGGCCGGTGAGGGCACCAAGGTCGTGTTCCTCTTCGACGCGGATCAGGTTGACAACCGATTCCTCCAGACAGGACCTCGTGCCGATGTGTGGTCAGTCATCGACTCGCTGAAGTCCTCTGAGCTCTTCGGCCATGTGACCCTGAAGACAACTGAGAGGAGCGCGGTGGCTGAACTCGCTTCGAGCCTTCTCGCCCGGTAGCCTTTTTTCGCCGCTAAAGCATTCAGAAAAGAGCTCCAACCCGACTACCCGTTGATATGGGACCCGTCGGGTTGGGGCTCTTTTCCATGGCCCAAAACAGTCGATTGAGCTAGAGGCAGAGTGAGTCAATCCATGAGAGGTTCGAGCTACCTGGGTAGCACTCCCAAGAGCGCCCTCAGCAGGCCTCGGCGCTTTGGATCCCTGGCCGCTCTGCTCATGGTCTTTGCCGTGATGCTCTCCACCTTCGCCACCATCCCGCTGATCGATTCCCTCATGGGCTCATCGAAGGATGGTGCCATCAGCTCCGCCTCCGCCATGTGGTGCGCCGACCCCAAGCAGGGTGAGCTCGGCGTAGGCATGAACAGCAAGAGCAACTGGAACGGTGGCTCCTCTCGCTATGTGCACGATGACACCTCAGGTCGCATCCTAACGGCCCAGGAAGCCTTCGGCAATGGTGTGAGGTTCACTAACTTCGCGGGCGCAGGAGAGGGACAGGAGTGGCTTTTCGGGGCAGCTCCCCTGGGCCTTCCCGAGAAGGATGACGACAAAGATGAGAAGCTCAAGTCCGTAGTCTCCTACACGGGTAACACCCCCAAGGGTGAGGGCACGGAGAACTGGTATAAGAACATGAACAGCTCCCGGGTGCCCACCAAGTGTGTGCTCGGTGGAGCTGGAACGCTCATGGCAAGCGGCATCCTGGGACTCTCCGGGAGCATCACCAACCTCATGGGTGGCATCTCGACCTTCGCCTTCGACCCTAACTTCATCTGTGAGCCCAACGAGCCCCAGGGCAACTGCATCGACCTCGTGGGCATCATCGGTGGAGCCGGCAAGAGCGATCAGGGCATCATCGGTAAGCTCACCTCAAGCGTCTACTTCCCCCTCCTCACCCTGGTGGCTCTCCTGGTGGGTGTCTACATCATCTGGAACGGCCTGGCCAAGAGGCAGTTCCGCCAGACCTTCATCGGAGTGCTCTGGGCCGTCGTGGTCACAATCCTCGGCATCGGCCTTCTTCTCAACCCTCTCCTCCTCGCTAAGGCTCCCATGGTAGCCGGCAACGCGCTGACGAGCTGCATCGTGGGCGCTTTCACAGGAAGCGGTGGCTGTGCAGATGGCTCCGGAGGCACCGGCAGCTCAGATCCACAGACGGCTCTCTGTGAGGCCTGGTCCAGCAAGACCGACTTCGTGGACAAGGCTTCCATCACCATGACCTCAATGGGCTGCCAGCTCTGGAAGGCCTTCGTTCTCCAGCCCTACGCCCAGGGCTCCTTCGGTGCTCCCCTGGACGAGCTCGACACGAGCCGTTCGGACACCATCGCCGGCAAGCTCATCGCAAAGAACCCGGGCTTCGACAAGACCACCTTCTGCGTGGACACCAAGGTCAAGGGCAAGCTCGACAGCCACTACGGCAACACTCTGGATCTCACCAAGAGCGGCGCTCAGATCTGCAACCTCGCTGTCTACCAGGCCTACCTGGGCGTGAACGCTAAGATGGACAGTGGAGCTGGAGGAAACCCGCCTGCTGCTGGAGAGATCGACGCTCGCTGGCTCAAGGTCGCACAGCTCGCTGCCACTGACGAGGGCATGTACCGATCCTGGGCTCCCAGCGACATGCACCTTGCTCAGATCGGCTACGCTTCCCTGGGCCTACTCTCCGCATTCCTTGCGGCCATCGTGGTCTTCGTGGTCTCAGCCTTCGCGCTGGCCTTCTATGTGACCTCGATCCTCATGCTCGCCTTCGCACCCTTCTTCCTCCTCGTCGGAGTCCACCCGGGCAAGGGTAAGAGTATGATGATCGGCTGGATCGGGCAGGTGCTCTCCAACATTATGAAGTACGCTGCTTCTGCGATCTTCCTGGTCATCACCGTAGCGCTCTACAGCGCAACGCTCTCCAATGTGACCAACCCGGGCGCAATCTTGATCTTCATGATTATCCTGACCGTGGCTCTCCTCATGTACCGCAAGGAGATCGTGGACATGATCGGAGTCATCGATCTCGGAGGAGAGAAGCTCTCCAACAAGTTCGGTGAGTGGACCAAGGACCGTCTCGGCAATGTGGGTAAGACCGCGATGGCAGTCGGAGCCGGTGTGACCGCAGGCGCCCTGTCCAACGGTGCTCTCAACCCCATGCGCAAGGAGAACTGGACCGTCGGGGGCGTTCGCCGAAACCTGGGAGATTCCTTCAGGGCTGGAAACGACTCCTTCAGGCGCAGCGTCAAGAGCCGCCCTGGCATGGTTGGCGAAGTGATGAAGGCCAGCGACCGTATCTCTGCTGACAACCGGGCAGACATGGTTCGCCAGTCCACCGCTGTAACCAAGGAAGCTCAGACTGCCGAGAGGGAGCTCTCCAACGCCAAGAAGACCGGTAAGGATCTCGCGTCCTCCTTCTCCGCCAACGAGAAGGACGCACAGACAAGGATCGACGCCCTTCGGGTTGAGAATGAGACTGCCGACAAGAGTCTCCTCCAGAGCGAAAAGCTCATGGGTGAGGTTTCCGGCGCCGAAGACATCGCGCTCGCAGGTGTGGGCAGCGATGCCTTCAGGCAGTACCAGGATCTCGTCAACCAGCTCCGGGATCTCAAGATCAAGGCAGAGGTCGCGGTAGCAAACGGCGACAGCGAAGGAGCCGAGAGGCTCAACGCCAGCGCCGCTACCATCGCGAGCGGCATCGAGAGCGCCCGGTCCAACATGAGCGATCAGGAGTTCGCTGCCGGTAGAAGCCAGTACCGCTCTATCCTCGCAGAGAACATCCAGGACCCTCTGGTCAACGAGAAGAACGCTGAGAACCACGCAAACCAGGTGGCTAAGGTCTACGGCAATGACATGAGCACCCTCGCTCGTACCGCCCGTGAGGCCGAGGAGATCAGCTCTACGAAGGCTACAACCGAGGCTGATCTCAACAGGAAGATCGCGGAGAACGCTCAGAAGACCATTGAGGCTCAGCGTGCGGCCGACAGGCTGGGTAAGGCGGCAGAGGTTGCTCGTCAGGAGGTCATCGATCTCAAGCCCGGACAGTCCGTAACCAACAAGAGCGTCCGGGAGAAGGCCAAGAGGATCGAAGATATCCGCAACGGCGGAGATGAAGACCAGTCAGCTGCCTCCGGTGTGATTGCAGGATCTGAGCAGCGGAACCCGGCTCGAGCTCAGGATACTGCTTCGGACCTTCTCGCTCAGGCCCAGCAGGCATCTCAGGCTCAGCGCGAAACCGCTAGAGGGGCTCAGGAACCGACAGCACAGCCTCAGCAGACCCAGCAGCAGAGGCCTGCTAGAGGCATCCCGACAGAAGCATTCAGTGCACCTGTCGGACAGCCCGAAAGCGCCTCAGAAGCCCGCACAGAGCCGCTGAGGAGGGAGTCTAGCACTCCTGTCGCTCCAGCTCAGGCTCCGACAGCGCCACTGACCGATCTTCGAACCGGACCTCCTCGACCCCCGACGGCCGAAGAGCAGCGAGTAGCCAGAGAGGCTGCAGCCCGGGGGCAGGAAGCTCGGGTAGCCGCAGCAGCTGACACTCAACCCCAGGGCGATTCGGCGGCTCGAGAGAGTGAGAACCGGGCCCAGCGCCAGCGTGAGGCCGACGCCGAAGCTCTGAGGCAGAGAGAGGCCCGGGCTCAGGCTACACAGCGTGCCGCAGAGACTCAGAGGGCCGACGAGGCTCGAACCCAGGCTGAGAATCAGGCCGCACAGCGTCAGCGCGAGGCTGAGGCCCAGGGGCAGAGGGAAGCCAGCGACAGGGCAGAGGCTCAGCGCCAGCAAGAGGTGAGGGACCGAGCACAGGCTCAGCGTCAGCAGGATGCCGAATCCCAGAGGCGCCAGAACGAGGAAAATGCTCGAGCACAGGCTGCCAGGGACAGCGCAGAGGCTCGGGTCCGATCAGCAGCTGATGACTCTATCCGTCGAGCAAACAGATCCGCCGATGAGCTGATCCAGGAAGCCAACCGAGGAGCAGACGGTCTGAGAAGGCAGGTCGAACAGCTCGCCGGAGGTAGTGAGACAGGTAAGTCCTATCAGCGAGTCCTCGATGAGATCGAGCGTGTGAAGAATGAGCGCAACCTGACGGAAGAGGAGCTGCGCTCCAGGCTAGATGCTATCTCTGCGGAGTCCAGAAGGATCACCGATAGGTTCTCCGATCTGGTGCCCGACTACCTCGTAGGCCCCACTCAGGATGTTCAGGACAACATCGATGCTCAGGTTGAGCGAGTTCGATCACTGCGGGACATCCGGGACGCTGACGGAGGCCCGAACGATGGTGGACCTCGACCTCCTCGAAACGGAAACCCCTTCAGAAGCCGATAGTCATCCCACAATCAGATTTTAGACCCGGGAGCTTCAGTTGAGCGACGAAAGACCAGAGGACCTGGAGGAGTTCCCCGAGAATCCCTCCGGGGAGCCTGGAGACACTCGATCGGGCTTCAGGGAGCGTAGGGATCAGCTCAGAGCCCAGAGCCAGTCCCGGCGAAGCGCACGGGAACAGAAGGCTCAGGAGAATCCCCTCGAAGCGGCCAAGGGTGCTCGAGAACAGTTCGGAGACAAGCTAGGCGCTGGAGGAGCCAAGGGCCGCGAGCTCCTCGGCTCGGGCAAGGATCGAGTCACCGCTGGTATCGACCGGGCCGCAGAGAATGGCAACCGGGCTGCCCAGGGCGTACAGGCAGCTAAGCGAGTCGCTGAGACAGCTCGTGCTGTTGGAAGCACCGTCAAGAACATCGCAGTAGCTGGTAAGAGCTTCGTTGTTTCCCTGGGAAACCCCGTGAGCCTGATTGCCATAGCCGTGGTGATCGTGCTCGTCTTCATCACTCTGGCCGTAGTCACAGGTATCCAGGTCTACGGCAAGAACGATGCCGTGGAGAACTGCAGCGACAACGGTTCGGTGACGAAGGTAGATGTGCCCACCGACGCCAGCACCAACGACAACCGTGATGCCATGATGGGCTGGCTCATGCAGAACAACTTCAAGTCCAACGGAGGTAAGCCGCTTTCTAAGGAGCAGGCTGCAGCCGTGGCTGGAAACTTCGCTGCTGAGTCGGGCTTTGGCTTCAAGGTCACCGAGGGTCACACCATGGACGGTGCCTCCAACGAGCAGGTGGATTCCTGGACCCGTGGAGGTCCTCGAGGACTCGGCATGGCCCAGTGGACCTGGAACCCGGGCCGCGCGGGAACCCTCATCGAGCTCGCCAAGAGCCTCAAGAAGAACTGGTACGATCCAGAGGTACAGTTTCAGATGATCCTCAATGAGATGGACGGGGCCTACGGCCCGAGGTTGGCCTCAGCTGGCTTCTTCACGGCTGGCAAGAAGCCCGGTGAGCTCGCCATCATCTTCCACGACATCTACGAGGGATCCGCTGATACTCCCTCCATGAAGGAGCGCCGGGCCACCTTCGCGGAGGACGCCTTCGCCAACGGTAAGGCTGGAGGCTACAGCTCTTCCGGTGGAGACAACTGCCAGCAGGGCAACAGCGCATCCTCTGGGGACTGGGTCTACCCCCTTCAGATGCGTAACGGCCAGCCACTGAACTGGGTGACTCGCTTCGGCTCCTCTGAGCATGAGAATGGGGCACTGGACATCAACGGCGTGGGCAACGGTGGAGCACCCACCGACTGGCCCGTCTACGCCGCAAGCGATGGCACCGTCCTGTCCATCGGAGACAGCAACTGTCAGGCACTCGTGATCTGGCATGAGAAGGACAAGGTGGCCTCAGCCTATCTCCACATGAACTCGAAGATCGTCAAGGCTGGAGATCAGGTCAAGGCCGGTCAGCACATCGGAGGCGTGGGCACCAAGGGCTGTGGATCCACGGGTAACCACCTCCACTTCTCCATCCGGCCCGACAACAAGTTCGTGAAGAACCCGACCTGGACCTGGATGAAGGAGCACGGAGTGGACATGGGCAAGTGTGTGGGAGAGAGCACCTCAGCCTGTGCCCTCGGCGGCGCTCCCTACTCGGGCTGATAAGCGATAGGATAGGCTGATCCAACGGCCGAAGCGGAAGAGACCATGACCAAAAAGCAGTTCATAGTAGCGATCTCGGTGGTGCTCGTCGTCGCCATCGCTATCGGTCTTGGGATCTTCCACTTCCTCGGCAAGAAGCCCCAGGAGAACGATGTGGCTGGCACTCGTAAGCTCACGACCGGTGAGCGAGCTGACATCCGGCTCCTTTCCTCAAGCTTTCTACAGGATTCCACCAACTTTGGAGTCAACCTCAACAGCCTCAGTGAGTCCACCGTCTCTCAGCGCATGGAAGACATAGCCAACGACAACGGCGGCACATCCTGGACCAAGAGAACGGCCGCAGCCTCTCAGGCAGTGAGCCAGTATGTGGATCTCTCCGGGGGCTTCCCCTACGATGGAGACCGAATCGCCAACGGTGACTACACGGATGGCAACAACATAGCGAACTTCCGCTCAGGTCCGATGACCGTGGATCCCTCGGCCGAAGGCTCCTATGTCTACACCAACCGAAACGAGCCCATTCTCACGGCGAAGGTAAGCTTCTCCGGCTACTCGACCCTCTCTCACTTTGCCCAGAGCACCAAGGGTATCGATGAGGGCCGCATCGAGAACAACGATGAGAAGTTCACGCCCTGGGACATCAGTGAGCAGACAGTAGCCCTACGGGGAACGCTCACTGTGGCCCAGGAGAAGGAGGGTAGCCCCTGGCGAATCCGAGACATCAGCTTCTCGGAGGGTGAGTTCGCCACTCCCTTCTGGGAGCCAGCAGCCAACACGACTTCCTATCCTGGGATCACCCTGGGAGGCAAGGTCGTGCGTACCATCAAATTCCCCACCGGTGAGGAGAACACCGATGTCCCACAGTGACCCAGAACGCAGCCTAGAGCCCTCGGATCGTGAATCCGTGTCATCATTCGAGTCCGACGAGAAACTCGCTCAGGAGCCAGCCTACGACCTTCCAGGACCGTTGGAGCCCACAGAGTCCGGCGACGAAGTTGAGCTTCGAGAGCCAGAGCCCGAAGAGCGCAGGAGCTATCTCGACGATGACGAGGACTGGGCCGCAGCCTCCGACTCCATCATCCACGAGGATGAGTCCTCCGTGATTGCTCAGCAGGACGAAGCCCTCGTGAGCTGGGACATTCAGGGGCTCTACGATGACTACGGCAAGGTTCGCAGCAAGCGATCCCTGAGGAACAATCCTCCGGCACTGGTGGTCTCTGACAGCAATGGAGACAGCGCCACCTTCGTGCTCACCAAGAACCTCTCCGCAGTCCTCGCTAAGCACATGGAGAACACCAACCGGGCCTACTACGGAATCCGGCCCAAGAGCGAGCGCAGCACCAGGGAGAAGCTCTCCGATGCGGGAAGTCTCCTCAAGGCCAACCTCGGTAAGGCCATCATCTTCGGTGGGATCATCCTTGGGCTACTGATCTTCGGCCTGTTCTTCTAGACCCTGGCCCTCGAGCTGATATGCCTCTGTGAGAATTTACAGCTACGACGGAAGGTAGAGCTGTGAGCACCAACCAGTCGGCCTCTGAGGTCAGGATCGCGAAGGCCATCGGCTATCGGATCATCGCCAAGAAGGCAGTCCGGGCCGTGATCTGGCTCATCGTCCTGGCGGCCGTGGTCTACGCCATCATCGCCTCTTCGATGGCCCGCTATGTGGCCACGAACCTCGGAACCATGGAGGTTGTGTCCACAAACTTCCCCGGAGGCTACGCACAGCCGAAAACAGTTGTTGCCGTAGACGGTCAGGGTGGCTACCGGGACAACAATCCTCTGCAGAATCTCAAGGCTGCTGTCACTCCCCACCCGGATGTGATCGTCGGCGAGGTTCAGGAAGGCCCCTACGGAACTCCAGACTGGTCGAGCTACGGGCTCAAGAACATGGACTCCAAGGACAACCTCTCCAACCAGTACATTGTCAAGTGCCTCGAGGGCTGCTCCGGGGACTCTGACTTCAGGATCATCCGGGCAGATCAGATCATGGGAGTTCCGGTAGGTAGATGATGTTCGAAGAGCTATTCTCTAGGAAGAAGCAGACTAAGACGACTGCGCGCACTCTCCCCAAGGAGATCGATGCTGTTCGTAAGGTCTCCGGTGGTAAGAACCACGGGCACAGTTCCTCCATGACGGTGGACCAGTACCTGTGGATCAACCGTATTGTGGTCGGCTGCATTGTCCTTCTAGGAGTGGGTATCATAGCGGCAGCAGCCTACGGACTCATTTCGGACTTTGTCATTCACTCCGATGGGATACCCGTAGGATCAAGCTCTGTTCAGCCAACAGCTGCAGGGCACGGGGAGTAGAAAGTCGGGAGAAGATCTATGGTGGCCAACAGGCGCGCTGACTATCAGCGGCTCTGCGAGGAACTGACAGGATCTAAGGATGAGGGGCTCCGCGAGGGCATCAGGGCTGAGGTCAGGGATCTCATCAGCGAGGACGAGGACTACGCTCGAGGCTACTTCGAGGATAGCCTTCGAAGATCCCTGGGCTACATTTCCCCCACGGTGGGAAAGAAGCAGGACCGACCCTTTGTGATCTCTGTCGAGATTCACAGGGAGCACACAGGGCCAGTAGCCGTCATCGGCGTGGCTTTCCGGCCGAAGATCGATGACGATCTTGAGGACCTCAATGGCTTCCTCGGCGAAGAGATATACGGACTAGCCCGGCTAAAGGGCTTCGACTGGCTCATCGCTGCCCTCGCAGTCAACGGTGAGCTCATCCCCAGGAGCTGAGCTTCTGAGGACCACCTCTGTGATATTGGTTCCAGTTCTGGAGGTGATCGATCATGGTGAGTGAAAGCTACGCGAGGCGCGCAGAGCGGCCCCGAGCAATCCCCAAGAGCACCATGGTAGACATCCACACCAGCCAGGACCATCGGGGCAGGATCTCGGCAGTGGACCTCGCCGCAATCGCGGCAATCGGAGACGAGCTCAACCGGCTCGGAATCGTGAGGCCCGTAGAGACCATGCGAGGCATTCGCTCGGAGGAGGAGCTCACCGAGGTTCTCCACGAGGCCGAAGAGCGCTCTCTCTCAGAGGAAGAGCTCAACCCCGAGTACCACAGCTCACGCCTCGACGAAGCCCTCATGGGCCTCGAGGGCACATCCAACCCGCTCATGGAGAAGTTCGATGACTATGAGGGTCTCGACTACAATCCAGCCTTCAGGGCGAGGGAGAAGATCGAAGGCTTCCGCCAGGGAAGCAGGACCAAGAAGAGGAGAACACTGTAGCCAACACATAGCAGCAAGAGGTTGACAACCTAGCCACGGAATGATTTGACAAGGCCAGTGATCCGGTTTACTATGGACTCACAGGTCCCCGAACCTCCCACAGCACCACTACCGAGAGGTTCCGAGGGACTTTCTCTGTCTCGCCGCACTCTCAGCGGCCGACGGTGAAGTCTCTTCCTCCTCCCCTCCTCATTTCAGGAGAGGGAGCATCTCGCAACAGCAGATACCAGAGTGAAAGAGCACAGTACTTATGACGACTCAGTCGATGATGCAGCCCGCAGACGCCCTCACCAAGGACCAGGAACTCGCCCTCGGTAGGCGCATTCAGAAGAAGCTCAGCGCAGAATCCGCAACCGCGCTTGAGGCCACCACCCCGGAGGTCGCAATCGCCTCCATGCAGGAAGAGATCAACCGCGGCCTCGCAGGTCTCAGCCTCCCCGACCGCAGGCGCTACAGCAATGCGCTGGCAGCTGCCCTCAACTCCGAGAAGACCTCGAAGAAGCTCATGGAGTGGGCTCCTTCCTTCGAGTACTTCACCCCCGCAGACATGGCCACCCTCCAGGATGGCTGGGCAGACAAGCTCCTCAAGTCCTTCGAGTCCGCCATGGAGAAGAACGGCTACGAAGCAAGCGCTTTCGCCGACGAGCCCGGCTTCGACGCCGTCGACCGTCGCAAGTTCCAGCGCGATGGCGACCGGGCAGCTGACGCCCTGGTGCGCAGCAACATCCTCCTCGTTCGCAGCATGGCCCACGAGTTCAAGCGGCGCATGCCCGCTTCCCCCGACCACGAGGAGATCTTCGCCATGGGCATGGTGGGACTCTGGAAGGCCGCTCGCAAGTACGATCCGCGCCGGGAGAACAAGTTCTCGACCGTGGCCTACAACTGGATCCGCCAGTCCATCGTCCGAGAGATCAACAACACTCACCGGCTCGTCCGGCTCCCCGAGAACCGGGTCGGCGACTACATCGCTATCTCCCGGCTCCGCCGGGAGCTCAAGGACAAGGACATCTCCGAGGCAGAGTTCGAGGACTATGTCACCGAGAAGCTCGGCCTGAGCAAGGAGAAGACCCGGGAGATCAACAACGCCGCGGGCAACCACGCCTCCCTCAACAAGACCGTCGGCGACGACGAGGGCGAGAAGGAGCTGATCCACTATGTGGCCAAGTCGACTCCTGCGGCCGAAGAGGTGGCCATCGAGTCCGAGATGCAGACCATCCTGGACATGGCCCTCGGTGACCTGGAGCCTCTGGAGCTTGAGATCGTGGTGAGCTCCTTCAAGCTCAGCTACGGCAACATCGAGCACCGCACCGTGAAGGCCATCTGTGCCGACGCGGCCATCAGCCCCTCCCAGTACCGGCGCTACTCGGCCAACGCCATGAAGAAGATCAGAGAGCACATGGACTCCTACGGCGTGAGCTTCGCTGATTTCTTCAGCTGATTTCAGCCTTTTCGGCCTTTCTTCGGGGAATAGTGCTCGCCGGTCGCTCGTTACGGTATGGTAGACCCATACGATGGCCCGCGGCGACTGGAGGATCTACCCATGGCAAAGGCTGAAAGAGCGAGCAGGATCGCTGTAACCTTCCACGCTCCCGATGGGAGCTCACCGGCGGCTTCGGCTCTATTCCTCGATACCACCATCGAGGAGATCTTCAGTGGTTCCGCTAGCCATGTACAGATCGGAGAAAACCTCTCCGGGGAGATCATGTACTCCTTCCAGAAGCCTCTCGTGAGCTCTCCCGAGCTCATGGAAGAATTCTTCAGGAAGCTCAAGCGACTCTTCGTGCTCACCAAGAGCCACAGGCCCCACTTCACTCAGCTCCCGGAGCTCCCCGGAGGTAGGAACTAGGAATGATGCTACCAGCAGTCTACACGCGCGCAGGCCTGAAGAAAGAATCCCCCACCTTCCGCATCGAGGCCATCATCTCAGATGGCATGTGGTACTCCTTCAGCAAGTGGAAGAGGCTCGCCCAGGTCACCGACGAGGAGCTCCAGGACTGGATCGACACCAACATGGAGTCGGGCGATCTCATCCAGTCCAAGACGGGAGCCAAGTCCTTCCGGGTGGGCCACGAGTACATCAAGGAGTGGCACAGGAATCACGGTGCTCCCCCGGGGAAGCAGCTCCTCGACTTCCTCTTCCCGCCCCGGATCTGGGGAGGGATGACTGAGATCGAGGGTTTCCTTGAGGCTCCCCTCCGGGAGATCGGCATCGTTTCCTTCATCTGTGCAGATCATGTGGCAGAGGAGGCCATCGAGGCCCTTCGGGGTGTGGCTCGAGTCCGTGTGGACAAGAAGGGCAACTACAAGGCCTACGGACTGAGCGCTGGCTACATCAAGGAGATCATCCAGAAGGTCTTCGCCAAGTACCCGGCCATGGAGACCGACAAGATCTACTCCCGCAATGAGTCGAAGCGCCGGGAGATGGTGGACTTCAGCAACTCCTATGCCAACAGCATCGTTCACTTCTATGTGGAGTTCGGCAAGTCGCTGGCCAAGAAGGAGAAGGAGACCATCCAGATCTTCCTCCCCGACTATGAGGATCAGCGCTCGCAGATGGTCATGTGGGTCATCGAGGCCATCGAGAAGTTCAATGAGTCAGCCTCGGTGCCTTTCAGTGGCTACCTGGACAATGTGCTCAAGCGCTGGCCCTACGACCTCCCCATGCTCTTCCTCGGCAAGGACCTCAGCACCTTCCAGCGCGAGCGCTCCCGGGCGCTCACGCGGCTTCGGGCCAAGGCCGGCGATGACGGAACCGCGAGCTTCTCTGCCAAGGCGATCTCCGAGGAGATGGGATTGAGCTCCGTGGAGTTCACCGACCTCGAGGAGAGCCACAAGGCCTGGCTGCGCTCTCAGACGGCAACGACCCTGACCTGGGGAGAGACAGCTGAAGAGAAGTCCTCCACCAATGTGATGGAGCCCCTGGAGGTGGCCGAGTCCGATCTCGAGCTCGCCAGCAAGATCTCAGAGGGCATCATCAATGCCGCCCTGGAGACTGGACTCTACGAGGATGCTTTGGTCACTGCCTCGCAGATCGATCTCCACGACATCGACATGCGGAAGCTCGCTGACCTCGACCGAAGCTTCGTGATCGCACTCGGCAAGCAGCTCGAGGAACACGCGGAGTAAGCCCATGAGAGAATTCTCTGCCCGAGAGAGGGCCTTCCTTGAGAAGAAGCTCCCCGGATCTACCACCGGTGGGACGGCTACGGCCACTTCTCAGGGAAGGCCCGGCAGAGACCTCTCCCCCATCACTAGGTTCGGCTCGCTCTTCGGCACGCTGATCGCCTACACTCCCCTGGTCATAGGGAGCATCACTCTTATCTTCTCGGCGCTCCTGGGCTACCTCTACCTCTGGGGTAGAAACTTCTTCAAGGTTTCGGATGTGGAGCGCCTGAGCTCCGATGGAACCATCGGGCTCATGGATGAAACCTCCAGGGGTTGGCTCCAGGGCACCCTCGACCTATTCAACATGGCTCCCTGGCTCATCCTTGGGACGATCATCCTGGGGATCATCCTCATGGGCGTGAGCATGCTACTCGTAAGGAAGCGCAATGGCTAAGAAAAAGATCAGCATCGAAGACCTTAGGAATCGCAAGGGAGTCAAGATCGCTCCCTGGACCACCGTGGTCTTCGCAGTGCTCGTGGCAGTTGGGCTCATCGCCGGGCTCTTCGCCGTGGCCAGCTCCGTGGGTAAGGCCAACGAGCTCCCCGAGTCCCAGAAGGTCACACGAAGCCTCTCGGGTAAGACCCTGGCTGAAGATCGTCAGGATGCTGTCAGCGCTGTGAGCGCTCTACTCAAGGACACCAACGCGCCGAAGACCATCGCTGAGGCCGGAGATACCATCGGAGAGCTTGAGAAGGGTGACTACAGTAGCCTTGCTCCTGGATTCTCGAAGCACATTCGCTACTACGACGCCTACAAGGACAACACTGACTTCCAGTCTGAGGTTGCCATGAGTCTCTACTCGGTAGCTGCACTCGCCAAGGAAGCCAACGATGGAAAAATCACCCCCGACGAGTCTCTAACAGGCACGGTTCGAGTTGACCAGGAAACTGGAATTGCTCAGGTACCCATCGACATCTTTACTGGTAAGGATTCTCCCATCGCCTTCGAGATGATCTATGTGGACGGATCCTGGAAGCTCGAACCCCACAGCTTCAGTAGCTACATTCGACTCTCGGCCGCCCTACAGGCTAGTTCTGACGGTTCCAAGTAATGCGCTAACTCCATCCTGAGCGCGGGCGCTAGAGTGGCACTATAGCCGATGCTCTAGCGCCCGTTTCTCAGTTTCTAGCGAAACTTCTTCTCAGCACGGCGCTTTCGGTGAACGATGCGAGACCACTCCGGAGCTCCCAAAAGATCACCCGAGAACGACGCCGGGAGCCAGCGCTCTTTTCGGTATCGTAGGACCGTAGCACCCAACCCTTAGCGAGGCCAAAATCTATGGGAATCTCCCTGAAGAGCATTGAGCTCACCAATGTCCGTTCTCACCGAAACTTCAAGTTCGAACCTGCTGATTCGGGAATCACGGCGCTCTCCGGTCCGACTGGATCTGGGAAGTCCACCATCGTGGACGCCTTCGCCTGGACGCTCTTCGGCCATCGCAACAAGGGGCTCAAGCACTCTGACTTCATTCGAGAAGGAATCGACTTCAAGAAGGACGAGAAGCCTAGCTCTACCATCGTCTTCGAGGTTGATGGAACGCTCTTTAAGGTTGAGCGTAGGATCACCGCCAAGAGCGGAAGCCAGGAGTGCGAGGTCTGGGAGTGGAGTTCCGACGAGGAAGATTGGAAGCACAAGGCGGGCACGGCCACATCCCACGCTGAGAGCTACATCCGTCAGATTCTCAAGATGGACAAGGATGGCTTTACGACCGCCGTTCTCGTGCAGCAGAAGCAGGTTGATAACCTGATCTCAGCTGGTCCCACTGACAGGGCAAAGGTCATCGAGAAGCTCACTGGCATCGCCTCGATCAGTTCCGCCATCGTAGCTGCCAGACAGGAGCGCAATCGAACCAAGGACAAGCTCGACGACGCCTCCGTGGACGAGGACGAGCTCGGCCGCATCGACGGCGAGCTCCTCGAGTCCAGCAAGCGACTCACGGTGCTCAAGGATGAGCACCGGGTCGCCAAGGACAAGCTTCAGGCCGTCCACACTAAGCTCAAGGACTTCGAGGAAGAGGTAGACGAGAAGATCAGGCTCTTCGAGCGCTCCGAGAAGGCACGCAAGGCCCAGAGCGAGATCGAGGTTCGGCTCGAAACTGCCGAGGGACTCCTTGTGGACGCCAAGAGTGAGAAGGATGAGGCCAAGGCTCAGCTTCCCTCCGGCGGATCTCGAGGCGTGTCCTTCGATGACTCGCTCCGAGCGCTGAAGAAGCTCCAGTCGGCTGTGGCCACCCTGGAGAGCTCCAAGCTCTACCACGAGCGCATCCTTTCCAACTCCAACGCCAAGCTTCGAGAGCTCAAGGGGCTCATCGCCGACTCTGACTTCGACTCCCTGGAGGATCTTGAGAAAGCCGAGGAGTCCAACCGGGAGGAGCTCGACTCCATCGGAAAGAAGCTCCGTAAGATCAGCGATGAGGCCGGCGAGCTCCGCGGTGAGATCTCCCAGTTCGAGTCGGCCATCGAGGTCGTCTCCCACGGCGAGGACTGCCCAACCTGTCGCCAGTCTGTGTCCGATGTGGCCGGAGCAGTGAAGGCCCTGGAGTCGCAGCGAGACGCCATTCAGGCCCGGCTCAAGAAGCTCGAGTCCAAGGGTGAAAAGCTCCAGGCAGAGCGAGAGGCCAAGCGAAAGCTCTCCCGAACCCTGGATGAGCTCACAGAGAGCTTCGAAGAGCTGAGCCAGGAGGAGAAGGCCATCACCAGCTCCGAAAGCGAGCTCGCCGATGTGAGCTCCGACCTCAAGGCTCGCTCCAGTGAGCTCAAGGCCGCCGACAAGCTCCACAAGATCGTGGAGCGCGAGGAGGAGAACTCTAGACGCTACGAGGCCGCTCTGGCTCGACTTCAGAAGATCATGCAGACCATCGATGACCTCAAGGCCAAGAACAGGCGAGCCGGAGAGATCCTCAAGGAGACCAAGGCTCCCTCCGAGCAGAAGATCAACAGCCTGCGGAAGAAGCTCTACGAGCAGCAGGTGAGCTACCAGGATGGTCGAGTGGCTCTGGGAGAGCTCAAGTCGGAGGCTCGCATCCTTTCGAGCAGCATCACCCACCTCACTGAGAAGAAGGAGAGCGCCGAGAAGGAGATCGAGCGCCATAAGGATCTCCTCAAGTCGGTGGAGGTCGCAACTGCTACGCTCCAGACGCTCATCGAGTTCCGGGCTGATCGAGTCAAGACCGCTCTACCCACCATCGAGAGCTATGCCTCAGAGCTCCTCTCTCGCTTCACGGATGGAAAGTTCGTCGCGCTGAACCTCGATGAGAAGTTCAACGCATCCGTGGTGCTGTCGAGTGGAGCCAAGAGGCCAGTTGCGCTCCTTTCGGGTGGAGAGCTTTCGGCTGCTGCCATCGCGCTGCGGCTCTCTGTGAGCATGATGCTCAATGCCTCAGACAGTAGCAACCTCATCATCCTCGACGAGGTTCTCGTTTCCCAGGACGCTGATCGCTCCGAGCTCATCCTGTCCACCATCAAGGATGTCTGTAGGGGGCAGGTGGTGATGATTTCCCACGGTTCCGGTGTATCCGCCGTTGCGGACAAGAAAGTCGACCTGGCTGGCAGCTGAGTCGATATGGCCGCCATAATGGTCGGCCAATGGAAGAGGATTAGATGCTGAACTTCGTCAACGACCCATTTTGGAACAGCTGCCTGCAATCGCTCGCAAGGCCTGGAGCCTCGGAGTTCGTTGCCAACGGCCCCGACAGCTTCTTCGTGACCTATCAGGGAAAGAAGGAGCGCATTCCAGCTCCAGCTGGCATGAACCTGCGAAGCTACTCAGAGACCCTGGAGAAGAACATCGTTCCTCTCGTAGCCTCGCGAATGAACTTCGATCCCGATGGCTACATCTTCGAGGGCCATTACAAGGCCGATGCTGGAGGGGGAAACTCCTTCGAGGGAAGATGCCACATCGCACTCTCGCCCATCGCGGAAATCCCCTACATCACCATGACCAAGATCGCCTCAACTTCGAGCACCATCGAGAGCATCGCGGAGTCGGGCTCCATGAGCACTGAGATGATGCAGTTCCTGATCATGGCGGTCCGCGCAAAGCTCACCATCGTCCTCTCTGGGCAGTCGGGCGCTGGAAAGACCACCACCCTGCAGGCACTGTCGAAGTACTTCAATGAGCAGGATCGCATCGGCGTGGCTGAGGACATCCCCGAGCTCTCCTTCCCCCAGTCCAATGTGACCTACCTGCACACGCTTCCCCCTCGCCCCGGGCTTGACCCGAACCTTGTGGCGGACCTTTCCTTCATCGTTAAGCAGTGGCTTCGAATGCGTCCGGACCGTGGAATCATCGGTGAGTCTCGAGGAAAGGAGTTCGCCGACTTCCTCGTGGCAGCCAACGCTGGTATGAGAGGATCGCTGACCACCATCCACGCCAGCGATCCATCGGGCGCCCTGGACAAGATGACTCGCTTTGCCCTGGCAGGGTCCGAGAGGCAGCCCATCCGGTCCATCAACAAGGAGATCGGCTCAGCGGTGGATCTCGTCGTTCAGCTCGCACGCATCGACGGCAAGCACCGGGTGACCCACATCGAGGAAGTCACGAGCACCGTGAGCAACACCGAAGATGCTCGACTCTCCTCGGAGACGCTCTACGAGTACATGCCTGAGACCGACAACTGGAGGAAGTCTGGAGTCCTCTCGGACAGACTTCGCAAGGAGCTCACTTCCGCTGGCATCGACATCAAGCCCTTCACTTCAGGCGCCGTTGGAACGATGCTTCCGAAGCACAATCCCGCCAGGGCTAACCCCAACAGCAACAACGGCGGAGGTTTCTCAGGAGAAAATCCTTTCAGAAGCGGACCAGGAAGGTCTATCTGACCCATGTCCGAAAAGAGAGTGACCGTAGACGCGCTGAGGCTCTATGTGCCCATGTTCCAGCGCGGAGAGGCAGCTGAAGCTCGCTTCAAGGCCGAAGAGGGTAGCCTACCAGATGACCTTGCTGATCGTGCAAGGCTCCTGTCCGAGCGACCAATGAAGAAGCTCGCCTACGATGAGCTCACTGAGCTCACCTACCCTCTCATGCGCAGAGAGATTCAGTCGGTGATCCGCAACAGCCATCTGAAGCGCGAAGAGGATGAGATCTTCTCTGTGATCTACTATGCTGGACTTGGAGGCATGGAGCGAGGGCTGCGCAAGTTCGAGGTCTCCAAGATCGAGGAGTCTGCCACCAACTACCTCTTCCAGTGGATCATGGTCTACGCCAAGAAGGAGCTCCTGAAGCTAGAGGCTCCCATGGGTGTTCCACCGACTCGCTTCCAGAAGCACAAGAAGATCGCAGCTGTCCGCAAGAAGCTCTCTGAGATCCTGGATCGACCTGCCACCAACGAGGAGATCCTCGAGTACTTCCACACCGGACGGGCTGAGTTCAAGAGCTACAACGGTCCGAAGATCAAGACGGCCGGAGTCTCCGAGGCCAATAAGAAGATCACCATGGAGCTCATCGAGGAACAGGAGGAGATCGAGAAGAACCTGAGCTTCGCCCAGATCTTCGATTCCTCCGAGGACTACAGGTCCGAAAGGCTGCTCTCAGCCTCCGACAGGACTCCCTTCTCCGAGACCCTCATGGGTACCTTCGTTTCGAGCATGCGCTTCGACCCCGAGGCCGTCGCCGTGCTCAAGTCCGAACTTCAGCAAGAGACATCAGAGGCCGAAGATCAGCTCCTTCGAGGAATCTCAGCCACGAAGCACCAGAGCACCATGCGCGTCTGGAGAGAGTATCTCGCTGACCCTCGAGGAGACTTCAGGACCTTCCTCCAGGGTGAAACTCACAGTGGATTTAGTGACCATGACATCGAAGCAATGCTGAAGTCCTTCGGAGCTGCTCCCAAGAGCAAGCGCTCCGTTCAGCCAGCTCGCTACAGCGTGCTCTTCGGGAACTAGGAGAAGAAATTGGACAACCAGACCACGGTGTTTCTCGCACTCATGGCGCTCATGCTCCTGGGTGTGATCTATGTGATCTACCGCTTCGTTCAGAGTGTGAAGGCCAAGCGTGCCTACGACAGCGAAGAGCTTCCCGATCTCTATGAGGCCTCCATCGAAGATGAGGTGCTTCCAGACATCGAGGAATCTGGCTTCTCCGCCCTGGAGGATGACTTCAGCTCCCGGGAAGAGTCAGCTTCAGATATCTACCGAGAGATCTCGGAAGCCAACGATAGGAACGGTAGATAGGCCTGTAGCAGGCACTTCTCTGTGATATTGGTTCACGGATCGCAACGATCATCAGGCCCACTTCGGGCGCAACCGGAAAGAAAGAAGAGGTAACCCTATGGCTGATCTACTCAAGAAGGAAGAGCTCGTAGCCGCTGTCGCGGAGGAGACCAACCTCACGAAGGCCGATGTGACTCGAGTTCTCGCATCGCTTCAGGAGAACATCACCAAGGCAGTTGTCGATGGCAAGCAGGTGAAGCTCCCCGGCTTCCTCGCCTTCGAGTCCCGCACCAACGCAGCTCGCACCATGAGGAACCCCTCCACCGGCGAGCCCATCCAGGTCGCCGAGAAGAAGGTCGTCAAGGTTCGGCCTCTCACTGCCTTCGCAGACACGGTCAAGAACAGCTGATCTTCCTGAAGATCTTGGCGGGGCGGGTGCATTGCATCCGCCCCGCTTCCTTTTTGCCGCGAGGGGATCAACATTTCGGTACTGTAGCCCGGAAACACTCACCCAGAAAAAGGAGAGCCCATGAGCACGATGGCTTCTAGAATCGCCTTCCATGTGAAGCTCGCTGAGAACTACATGGAGCTCATCGATGAGGCCATCGAGGACGAGCTCAGTATCGCACAGCGCAAGTGGGGCGTGGACCTCAGCGACGAGACCATCGAGTCAGTGAAGCGCCACAGCCTCAACCAGCTCTCCATGAAGGTTGATCTCAGCCTGAAAACATCCTGGAACTTCCAGCCCGTCGTGAGCGTCAAGATCAAGGGGCTCTCCAAGAACAGCGGAAGCGGCCTCCTCAAGGACCTCAATCTCCCCGAGGAGCTCAGCAGCGTTCCCGACATCGCCCTGGTGCTCAGCAAGGCCGACGGCTTTGAGGTTGAGTCCGAGCCTTCGGATGGCACCGTCCTCCCCTCGGAGCTCGGAGACTACATTCTGAAGAAGATCCTGACCTGGGCTCGCACCGGCATCTTCTACGGCGTCGGATCCTACAAGAGCTGATCGTGAAGGAATCCCACGCCCGGCCGGGCTACAAGCGCAGGCACAGGTCCCTGGTGGACGATGTGGCTGCCCACGCCAACATCCGCAGGGATGTGGTCGAAGATGTGCTCAACGGCTTCTACGACATCATGGCGGAGAGACTTCTCAACGAGCGAGAGTTCCTCCTCAAGGACCTGATCTCGATCCACGCTGTGCGAACGAAGAACGGGATCCGGCCTGAGCCGCATCTTCAGTTTCGAGCAAAGGTCTCTCAGGGCCTCCGGAAGCTCCTGCAGCGCACCGAGGAGGATCCGGCCCTTGAGGTAACTCGAGAGAGCTGGCGGGATCAGATCCGAGCACTCAGGGGGAGCTCCAGGAGCGGTTCAAAGCCCATGGAGCTCAGCGACTTCCTCAGGGATGATGACGAGGATTAGACCTTGACAGGCGATATGAACACCTATTAAGTTCCGCCGCCCGAGAGGTCAAGAGCAATGCTCACCTACGCATCAATGCCCCAGGATACGAAGCGCATCGCCAGCGCGAATCTCGGTCGAGGCGTTCTACGGTCGGTGTTTTCAGGTGGCCACGAGTACCACCTCATGCTGAAGCTCGAGGACGGTGAGATCATTGGCTTCGCTATCTACCACTTCGAGGAGTACAGCGCCGGCGGCAGGGATGGCATCCTTGGAGTGCTGGACTGCGTTGTGGTGGACGAAGCTCAGAGACGCATGGGCTATGGCTCAGAGATGACCTTCGCAGTCTTCAAGAAGATGTCTGCCTATGGCGTGGATCGGGTCGAAATCCTGATCAAGGAGCCCGGCTACCTCGACCGGGACGGAGAGCCTGGAGTTCCCCTCGCGAGTCCCAGCTCGATCTTCGATCTCCTAGGCTTCAAGGAGGTCAAGACCTTCCATGGGTACTATAGAACGGCCTCGGAGAGACTCGGCTACGAGTGCAAGTTCTGCGGGAATATGCCGGACAGCTGCAGGGCTGTTCTCTACGCGAAGGAATCTCTCTAGGTCCGAGAGAAATCGCAGTCTGAGCGCATAGAAATTTCGCGGGCCACGATATGAGACCCATCGGCACTTTGACAGCGGAGAGTTTAGACCATGGCACTTGGAAGGCAGCAGGGGGGATCCTTCTACCTGGATTCCACCGACCTTCAGCCTCAGGGCCGTCGGACACCTAGATTCCGTAGACTTCGGGAGCTCTCTCCCGCAAAGCTCTTCCTTCAGTTCACCGTGACTCTGGTGGGACTTCTCGTCATCGCCTCCGGACTTCAGCTCACCGTGCTCGCCGATGTGATCCGCAGTGCCAGCGCAGCTGAGAAGCCCCAGGTGGGAAACAGTGGCGAAGACGACGGATCGGCCGAGGCCAACAAGAAGCTCAAGCAGGCCATGGAGGACTCGGGCTTCGATCCCGATTCCCAGTCGGACTTCGAGAAGTGGGGCTCACAGGTTCGAGCTCCCAAGGATCGGAACAGCTTCGACTACCTCTTCTACAGGCTCTTCGTTCCTCAGTACATCAACAGCACTCCCAACGCTGTGAGCACAACCAACAGTGGAAGGACCTCCGGCTGCGCCGCGCCCCAGAATGGCAAGGGCACCATCGTCTACCACAACTGCGATGTGCCCAACATCTCAGGTGAGATCGTCCAGGACATCGTTCGGTTCATCGTTCCCTCCGGAGCCTACAACGCGACACAGGAATCGGCCAAGGCAACCTTCGGCCTCCCCAGTGGCATCCTTCCCGGCAACGGTCAGGTACCCGTGAGCGAGGGTGCTCGGAGCTACAAGTACACCGGCCTCGAGCTCTACGGCTACAATCTCAAGTACAGCGCCTACCTCGGTGAGTGGGACTACATCAAGGTCTTCACCAAGGCTCGCGCCATGAGCAACTTCGGCGTCTTCGACAATCTGAAGCTCGGTGGTAAGGCCGTCATCGACGGTGCTGTGGGTGCTGTGGGCAACAGCGTCGAGGGCTGGAACAGCGGTTTTGACTCCGGTGGTCTCGCTGGAGCAATCGGAGGCTTCTTCAGCGGGTTCTTCGAGGGCGGCGCTACCGCCAGCGTCAACACCATCATGGACACATCTGATCTCAATGTGTTCGAGCAGCAGGCCTGGTATCGACCGGACTTCGGGGCCACTACCTACGGCGCTCGATCCATGAACTCAGCGGAGCTATCGGCGGAGTCCCTTCGCTGGATGAACTCCATGATGAACTACTACCAGCCCAACAAGGGCGTCATCCCTGAGGACTTCCCCAGCAAGACTCCACCGGCAAAGCCTCTAGAGGCGATCTCCAGCTGTGCGGTGATCTCCAATGCCTCTGGAGCCATGAAGGCCTGGGGACAGAAGAGCACCGCTCCAGGGGTCACAGAGGCAGAATGTAGGGCCGAAGGCGACAGGCTCAAGGCATCTATCCAGTCTGACCTCAACGACGCTGCTACGGGCGGAGAGGAACCACAGCAGCTCACGGGCGCATCCTACAAGTGGGATGCCGAGGGCACGCAGGCTCAGGAGTCCATCGCTTCCTGGAGTCAGAAGAACAGTGGCTTCATCTCCTCCATGAGCAAGTATGGCTGGAGCTGCTCGCTTCCCAGCGAGGGTAGCCTTCAGGGTCGCGCTCCAGGCATCGACGCCTGGTACAGCTGCTTCAGCTCAAGCTACGACGCCAACTACACCAAGACCCTCAACGAGGAGAAGGTCAAGGAGAACAACAAGTACACCGACAGCATCTTCGGAAAGTTCTCCGGGCTCTTCGCTGGATTCTATGCGGCGCTCCACCAGGACGGCAATTTCAACGCTGCCTACAACCGCTTCGTCTGCCAGGACACTCGCACCGGCAAGGACATCATGGACGGAGCCCGCAACGCGAGGGTCTACAACAGCGACGGAACGCTTACGGGCAAGTGTGGAGCCATTCGAGCTCCCATCCAGGACGGACTCTACGGCAACGGCTACACCGCTGGCCAGAACAGCGCTGCCCAGGATACTCGCCGGGCGGCATTCAGCCCCCTGGAGAGCCTGGCCACTGCCCTGGGCAACACTGCAGCCAACATGTCTCTGAAGGTCTCGGTTGTCGTCACTCAGCTTTCGAACACCGTGCTCGGCCTCGCCTTCACTCCGGTGCTCGACGCTCTGGGCATCCGAGATGTGGTGACGAGCCTCGTGACGAGCTTCCGGGACAGCATGTTCATGCCCCTGGCCGTGCTCATCATCGCCCTGGGAGCGGTGAGCATCCTTATCCGAGCCATCCGTAGCGGAGCCTACGCATCCGCCTTCGGTTCTTTCCTCTACATCGTGGCCGCCTTCCTCCTCGGCGTCATCATCCTCGCTAAGCCCGCAGCAACCCTGAAGGCCATCGACGAGGCTCCGGTGCTCATCGAGAACACCGTGCTCACGGCCATGTTCAGCTCCAGTGGCTCTGCCGACGAGCTCTGCACCGCCACTGGCAGCTCTAGCGGTGTGGGCACTGGTGGTAAGCAGATCGACAACACGAGAGGCTTCGATCCCAACGCTAGCACCCGCATGCTCATGTGCGAGAACTGGAGATCCTTCGTCTTCACGCCCTGGGTCTTCGGTCAGTGGGGTACCGGCTACGAGAACCTCTACGCCAAGGGCTATGCTCCAGAGGGGGCCAAGGAGCTCACCAACACCAACGGGAAGCTCGTGGGCAATGCCGGAGTGAACTTCGGTGGCGGCAATGTGATCCACAACTGGGCTACCTACCAGCTCGCCACAACCTCAGTGGGCACCTCCACCACCGCAGACCCCTCGAGGCCCACCGGTGTGGTCAACAAGAACTTCTACCGCATCGTGGATGCTCAGATGGGACCCAACGGGGGCAAGGGCACAGATGCTACCTACGCCCAGAGCTGGTCCAAGTTCAGTGGCGACACGGCAGCTGCCACCATCTTCGGTCCAGTTGCTGCAGTCATGGGTGCTGTGGTGGTCATCGGCTACACCCTGGCGAAGCTCGAGCTGGTCTTCGTGACGATCTTCCTTCTGGTCATCCTTCCGATCATGCTCCTCATCGGAATCCACCCCACCTTCGGAAGACAGAAGCTCAAGGCCTACGCTGGCACCCTAGTCGGCCTGATGATTCAGCGAGTGCTCCTCACCGTGCTCATGGGTCTCCTCTTTAAGTTCCTGTTCTCCATCGCTGCCTCGGGAGCCTCCTACCTCGTCGTGGCCATCGTGAGCATCATTGTGGCCGGACTCTTCATCGGCTACAGAAAGGAGCTCCTCGGCCTGGTCCAGCGCTCCATGGATGCAGCTGCTGGAAGCTTTGCTGGCGGCGCGCTCTACAACGCTCGAGGTCAGATCGCTCAGCGCATCCCCGTGGGCCTCAGGAACTACGCTTCGCTCCGCAAGGAGGAAGCTCGAGGCATGGCCTTCGGCACCGTCGCGGCTATCCGTCACAGGCAGACCCTGGAGGAGCTCCCCGGCACCCTGAAGACCATCCGGGACACCTACAGGTCTCGAGAGGGAGCCTCTCAGCTCCTCACGGGCCTCGGTGGAAGCCAGAAGGCTCGAAACCTCAGGAGCAGCATCGACCGGGATCTCGATAAGAGATTCAACCACGGAGAAGAGTACCAGGGAGCCAGGGATGCTATCCTGGAGAAGGCAGCAGTTCCCGATGGATCCTTCAACCGGGATGGAGATCTCGTCGTTCCTGAGTACCAGACCGACCTCAACCCCGGGCAGGTTGAGAAGCGGGACGGTGAGGGTCGCCTCCTCGATGAGAATAACGAGCCCATCGTCATCGGAGAGCAGGTTCAGCGCACGGCAATCTTCAAGCAGAAGAAGACCCTGAACCGAACTTCGGTGCGTCGGGAGCTCGTCCGCCACAGGAACCTCTCGGAGAAGCTCTCCAAGCTCGAGGAGAAGAAGACCCGTCGCATCGTTGCGGGCGAGGAGCTCGCGCTCAAGCGCATGGGCCACACCAAGCCCATCGACAAGCTCAGCGATGAGGAGCGAGTCAGGCGTCAGGCAGATCGAGCTCGCATCCACCTCGAGCTCACTCGCCACTCAAAGAGAGACGGCCGCAACCTCGGAGCCGATGGACAGCCTCTGCAGGTCGATCGAGCTGGCACGAACATCGAACGCAAGATCGAGCGCACCTCTAGCGCCCTGGAGGGCACCATAGAGGGAGCAGTAGCCTCAGGTCGATTCGCCCCCAATGAGGAGCGCAGCCGAGCTCAGGCGGAAGCCTACAGGGAGCTCAAGGATCTAGTCTCTCAGGCTAATCGGGACCTAGCTGATAGTTTAGATAGAAGCTTCGGAGTCTCGGACACGATCCGTGAGGCGCGGAGCTCCATCAACAGACAGCTCGGTAGGGATGATTTCGGTGACTTCGGTAGGAGGTAGAGTTCGTGGCGAGCTACGCTAACTCCGACCTCAGGAAGAGAACGAGCAGGCCGAGGACCTTCGGGCTGAGGCCCTTCGCTGCAGTCGCCGTGATCTTCGGAATCGTGCTCTCCATGTTCGGAGTGCTAGCCGCGACTCTAGGACCACAGAGAGCGGTTCAGGAAGCGGATGCCTTCGACCCCGTGAACTCAGTGATCTGCGGACTCTTCCCCGATGACGCTCCGATCCGCAAGGCCTATCAGGCCTCTCAGACGGACGATCTCTACTTTGATCTTCAGTCCAAGTCCGCAGTGAGCAGCGGTAAGGCAGATGTGAGCAGCGGCCTCAACTGGATCCTCATGGCTTCGGGCATGGACTTCAACAAGGTCAACGAGGGCATCATCGGCCAGGAGGTTGAGAAGGCGGGAACTTCCCTCCGGGAGACCAAGAGCGATGACGAGCTCAAGAAGAGCTGGAACAAGGGACCGCAGGTAAGCCCCTTCGACCGCTTCGGCATGGCCGGCACCACATTCAGCTCCTACAACGGTGAGTGGAAGTACTACAAGGTCGACTCCTGCTCCGATGAGGCTCCCGTAGACCTCAAGGAAGGCGACTACTACGAAGGCCGTCTAGAGACAAGGTCCACCTGGGAAGACCGGGCAGACTCCAAGGATCCTCGCACCGTACAGCACTACAAGGGCGAGACCTCTAGATTCTGGTTCGGCTTCGTCACGCTGATCTCAAACCTGATCTTCTGGGTGACCAAGCTCATCACAACGGCTACCATCGCCTTTGTGAGCTTCTCCTTCTCCGACATCAGTAGCACTCTTGGGCTCAATGGCATTCTCTCTGGAGATTCCTCAGGAGACGGCGTCTTCGGCTATCTGTTCACGGGGGTCTACACTCCGCTCATCGTGCTAGCTATGGTGGCTACCGGCTTCAAGATCTTTTTCGATGGAGTCGTCCGGAAGCAGTTCCGCAATGCTCTCAGCACTGCAGGAATCTCCATCGCTATGTTCCTCTTCGCCATCGTCGTATCGGTGAAGCCGGACCTCTTCGTGAACTTCCCCAACAAGGCATCGGTGCTGGTCCAGGCTGTCATCGTCAAGTCCTTCACGGGCGAGCTCTCGGGTGACAGGGGTATCTGCTCCACGGACATCGGAAGCAAGCCCATCGGCATCCAGGATGGCACCAACGGCAAGGACGACCAGGGCTACCTCGATGGGATTGCCGCTAACATGCGATCCTCCATCGGCTGCAACTTCTGGCAGACCTTCGTGTTCAAGCCCTGGGCTCAGGGGCAGTGGGGAACCGACTGGAACGAGACCTGGGCCAAGGGCAAGACCGCAAAGTGGGCACCGGCCGGCCACCAGGAGCTCCAGAACACCAATGGGGCCATCGTGGGAGACGCAGCCGTTCCCCTCGGTGATGGAAAGGTCATGCACAACTGGGCTGTCTTCAACCTATCCACCCTGACCAACGCTCACTCTCCCGTCGGCGAGGAAGGCCACTACTCGAAGTACTCCCAGGGTGTGGCCAACGACTGGTGGAGGATCGTGGATGCTCTCACCAACTACGAGGAGGTCCCCAACAAGGATCAGATCAGCGTCGCGGGTGGAGGCTCCGAAGACATCGAGTACACGGTCCCCAAGGGCAACGCTCCCCTCGAGGACTGGGACACCTGGAGCGGCAACAATCCGGGCAACCGCTTCGCGTCGGCTATCTCATCCCTGTTCATCGGAGCGGTGGGTCTCATCGCGCCCTTCTTCCTGGGGCTCATGGCCGCAGTCTACTCCCTGGGCATGACCATCGTCATGGCCTTCCTTCCGGTGATGCTCCTCTTCGGTGCCTGGGGCGGTCGAGGCTTTGAGATCTTCAAGCAGTGGGCGAAGCTCCTCTGGAAGCTCTTCACCCAGCGCATCGCTGTGGGCATCATGCTCATGCTTTCCATCGTCTTCGTCAATGCGGCCATCGTGCTCATGGACAGCGTGGGCTGGTGGCAGGGTGCGCTCATGCTCATGGTGCTGACCTTCATCATCATCAAGAGCCGCCACAAGATCGGCGACATGCTTTCTGCCTCCGGCGGTGGCAGCTTCTCACAGGTTGCGAGTAGGATCAGCAAGGGCTTCACCGACACCACTCGAACCATCGGTGGCATCGCTGCCTCCACTGCGGGTGGCGCTGCCTACTCGAAGTTCCGCGGCGGAACCATGGCCAGTGGCGCTAAGATCGGTCTCGGCCAGGAGCTCAACAACCTGAGCTACCGGACCCCCTTCCTTCGAGATGTGCGAGTCTCCATGGCCGCTCTGAAGGAAGCCGAAAGTGGACCGATCCACGGCAAGGACAGTAGGCCCATCAACCACTGTGCGCTCTGCCAGGAGCCCCTGGAGGACGGCACCATCGTTAAGATGGGCGCCGATGGCCTCTGGTACTGCCAGTTCTGTGCCGAAAGTGAGGTCCAGATCGAGGGAGGCCTCGAGGTGATCTACCGCAACGAAGCACCTCAGAGCGACAACGAGCCCAAGGAAGCAAGGACTCGAACGCTGAACTCCGCCGACGACCAGCTCACTGGAGGCAAGGTTCGAAGGCTCCACGGAAGCGACACTGGCAGGCTTGTCCACGCCACAGATGAGAACCGAACCAACTTCGCTCGAAACAACGCCTACCAGGTGACCGCTGACCTCGCCTCCGTGATCGGCGACATTCGAGACGGTAAGGCTCGCACGGACTCCATCCTGGGCTCCAACATTCCAGTCGAGCTGCAGCCCTATCTCGATCCGGGCATGGTGAAGACCCTGGTGGAAGCAAAGGACTGGGAAGCTGTTGCCAGCGCCTTCATCTCTGCCTATGTGCTCGCCATCGAGGCTCAGACGGGAGCAAAGCTCGATGGTCTCCTCGACGAGCTCCTGGGAGCCGCCCAGGGCGACTACCGCACAACCGGCCGGGCAGAGCTTCGAGAGTCTCAGATGGCGCTTCCAGACGACGAGCGAATTCTAAAGCTCGTTTCAGCACAGCAGAGGCGCGAGGCCGAAAAGTCCTCCCAGAATGGACAGGATCGAGGCCCAGCCGGCTCCGAGTCCGAGGACCGTTCCTAAGGCGCTGATCTGATCGAACTTCACAGGCACATGCCGAGCGACTGTTCGGCGCTCAGCGGGGCAGCTACTGGCGCTGAGAGGGTGTCCATGATCGCTGCCGTTGATATGGAACAGCGAGACAGAACCTCTAGAGAGCGTTAGGCACACCATGGGAATCTTCGACAAGGCGAGAAGCACCATCGCTGGTCGCTTCGGCGACGAGACCGTCCGTAAGGGCAACTTCGGCGCCCGGGAAGAGGATGAGCAGGAGCAGCGGCAGCCCCGAGGGCAGAAGCTCAAGAGATCGCCCCGCCAGAAGCCTACTCGAACTGAGCCTCGGCAGGAAGATCCCCAGGCTGACCAGAGCGATGGCTTCGGTGCCGATGATGACAGCTTCGAAGATGAGTACAGCTTCGAAACTCGAGACGAGCCTGGGGTCATCGATTCGCAGGCGCTCTCCGCGCTGTCGACCGACCAGGGACAGTCTGTTGAGGAGATCCTAGCCTCCATGAGGATCGAGGAGACCTTCACCATCGACGAGGGTATCCTCTTCATCGACGAGGAGCTCGCCAACCAGCAGTTTGCCACACAGGCACCCTACGGCTACGACATGGGTGAGGTAGACTACTTTCTCACGAAGACTCAGCGCTCCATCGCTGAGTATGTGAAGCTCCTTCGCCGGCGCAACGACGATGTGGTGAAGCTTGCCTCTCGAATCAGCGACATGTCGGTTGAGATCAACAACATGCGCTTCAGCTCTGAGGTCGCCAACGGTATCAACATCATGGCCAGCGGTGGAGACGAGGATAGCCTCGCCGTTGATCTCCAGGAAGCTCGCTCCAGGGCCCAGAGACTCCAGGAGAGGCTCGACATGCTCGAAGCAGCTCCCCGGGAGCGCGACGAGGACGAGCTTGAGATCCTGCGCAACGAACTCGCTGCTGAGAGGCGTTCCCGGGAGGGCTTCGAGGCCGAGGCCGCTGATCTTCGGGCCCATCTCGTGCTCATCGAGGAGGAGTACGACATTCAGGTCTTCTCGGACCGGGGAGAGCTTCAGCAGCCCAGCAGTGGCACTGAGGGCTATGACAGCTACTCCGAGCAGCGGGGCGATAGATTCCAGGATGTGTCCGGCATCGACAGCCGTGCCCAGGATGAGCTCTACGCTGAGGAGTCCAACTACCAGCAGGTAGGTCGAGATCACTGGCTCCCCAACAGCGACGACGACCAGAGCCTTCCGGACATGTCCTACGAGGAGGAGGGTCTCCCGGATGGCTCCTTCGAGTTTGAGGAGCAGTCCCTGGAAGAGCTTCCCCTGGGATCCTTCGAGGGCAGCGCCGGGGGGTTCGATCAGACCGACGATAGCTTCCAGGACTCTGCTTTCACGGCCAATCCCTACCAGAATCTCGATGAGTTCATCGAGGAGAACAGTAGCGTTTTCCCCGATGATCCAGCCTCCAGCGAGAGGGACTTCGATAGAGTAGACTCCGAAGAAGATCCCGACGAGGACGGCTTCAGCTACAGCTTCGAACGCAGATGAGCTGCAAGAAGTAATCCCTCAGAGAAAAGGCACCCAATGACCGCAGCTGACCTCATGCTCTACGGCCTCCTGGTCATTCCCTTCCTGGGCACTCTGGCCGCTGGCTACGCGAAGCTTCGGGTGGGCCCTTTCCTGGGACTGACCAGTGCCCTGGGGGCTGTCTCGGTGTTCCTGAGCTACATCCTCCTAGATTTCAGCTCTGCGATGGTTCAGTTCGGAGTCCTCGCCCTGGGCGCCTTCCTCTTCTTCCTCACCATCGGGCTTCTGGGAGAGCGAGTGAGCTATAGGTCACCCATGCTCCTCCTCGCCGCAGTGTCTCTCTTCCCCCTCGGGCTGGTCCTGGCCAGCGGCACGCTTCTAGCCCTGCTCTTCTACGGCATTCTCATCGTTGCCAGCATTCTCTTCGCACTCCTTCTGACCTACATTCGTAGGAACTCGCTGACGGGGCGCAAAGGCCGAGAGAAGCCCAAGAACCGCTTCATGCTCACCATCCCCACCATCGTAGCAACAGTCGTTGCCGGACTCACGGTGCTTGCTCAGATTCAGTAGTCTGGGTCTCGCTTGAGCTCACCGATATAGGTTGCACCTTCAGCTAGTAGGAGAGAGTTCCCATGGTAGACTCCAAGGGATCACCACAGATCCCCGAAGACGCTGCTCCCAAGAGGCCTTCGGATGCAGCTCCATCTGGCGAGCCCGCAGCCCGTCGAGACCCTGTTCTTGAGGAGCTCCTGCGCTCGAGGTCCGCTGACAGCGAAGGCGCAGCAGCCAAGGCTTCAAGGCGCAGGAAGCCAGCCAAGACTGGCACCTCTCTGGATCGAAAGTCTCGCAAGTCGAAGCTTCCGCTCATCGCGCTCATCGTGGCCGGTGTGGTCCTCGTCGGTGGAGGCGGTGCTGCTACCTGGTTCGCACTATCTCCGGCCCAGTCGCAGATCGACCCCGACCGCAACAAGGACAAGACTCAGAGCGTCACTGAGAAGGAAGCGGATCCTGCCGACGAAGTCGACGCACCCTTCAACAAGGAAAATGGAGTCTTCCCGGTCAAGCTCGACAAGTGGGAGCAGGACTCTGGAGTTCAAGGCCTCAGCCCAGAGGATAAGGCTAAGGTTGCAGAGACTTTCTACGGAACCGACCTCAACACCTCTGCTAGCATCCTTCCGTCGGAAGCTGCTGGCTTCACTTCTGATGATTCCAAGAGTGAGAACGAGGACGGAACGCTCAACGGCTACTACAGCTACTGGACTCAAGAGTCCTTTACCGCTGACGCCGGCGAGATCATCGAGAAGTTCCTTAACCCTCGCTTTGGCAACTGGGAGCAGTACCAGAAGCCCGGATCTGATCCCGCATCGATCAATCCAGCCCAGCAGTTCCCGAACACCTTCACGACAGAGCTTCTCGATAGCAAGGAGCCTGTGCAGAGTTGGCTTCCGATCTACGCTGACTGGAACGGAAACAACTACGGAAGAAGCGATCTATCCGCCACCGGCGCACGCTGGTACGGCGAGATCACAGACTCCAACTCCGACTTTGTCTTCGATGAGGAGACTGGCCAGTACACTGTGAACTTCAAGGCCAATGTGAAGTTCACAGCCTATGGCCATGACGGAGAAAAGGTTTCAGAAAACGGAGTGCTATCGCTCGAGTTCGTCGCCAATCCTGGCGGTGAAGCAGGACCCGGTGGAAAGGTCCTCGTAAACAGGTCTAGTCTGACCATTGGTGGTTGAAATGAAGAACGCTAAGAAGACATCCTGGAGGAAGCTCCTTGCCGGCTTCGCTGTCGGCGGCGTGCTCCTTTCCGGGCTAGCCGTGGTGAATGGGCCAGGCGGCGCTGGATCGCTGATCACAGATGCTAGTGCCGGTGTTTCCGGTGGCGGTGGTGGAGGCGGCGGTGGCGCTGGTGGTACCGGCTACGCTACCTGGCAGCAGATCTCTCGCACCAAGGCGATGAACGGCACTATCCAGAACCTGCCTTCAGAGATCAACAGTGATGTCTGTCAGAACGCTGAGGCTTACTTCGCACTTGTGCCTAACTCGGTGGGGGCCAACGCTCAGCGAGATAGCTGGACCTTCAACCTCTACGGTGTGAGGGGACTCCAGGGTGCGGACTTTGCTGGTGGAGCTGACCTCGCAACTCGCATCGCCAACAATGTGGGCTGGAGCTACCAGCAGGGTAGGGACTACCTCTACCAGAAGAACTTCATCTGCCTCGACAATCCCAATGTGCTCGCCGAAAGGCAGTGGCGCTATGAAGTTCGCTCAAGCTCGTCGAAAGATTCTCTCAGCGAGAACCAGATCTACAACCTCGTTACTCAGGTCGCCCCTCAGCCCATCGAGGGCAAGGCTGATCCTGCTGGTGCGGCCAACCTCCACTCCCAGTCGGATGAGGTAAAGACCAACTACGGAAAGGTCTGGGATGACTTCAAGAAGGCTTCCACCGCAAGCGGTGCAAGCTCTAAGGACTTGGTGGAGCAGTTCAAGTCTCGCTTTGCTGATGCTAAGAGCAAGGATAAGTCCATCGCTAGGGGATCTGTCGATCTTGATGCAGCGAACAGGACAGGTATGGGAGAGGGCGGTGTCCTTAACATCAGCGAGTTCTCTCGCATGGCCAAGGCAACTGCTTCGACCTCTACCACTAAGTACCAGGTCTGGCGTTGTGGATGGGACCGCTACACCAAGAGCGGCTGGCAGCCAAGTGCTGCTTGCGAGCGAGTCGGTGGAAGCTCCTTCAATCCCAACAGCCTCTCTCGCGGTAGCTTCAACAGCGCAATCTGGAAGAACAGCACCGAGCGCAACAGATACAATCCTGTGAAGTCCGGTCAGACTGAGTGGGAGCGATTCTCTAGCAGCGCTAGCAACAATCTTGCCACCCAGCAGAAGGTTGGATTCTGGCAGCTTCTCGCTGTTCACTGTAACCCTGCTGAGTTCGCAGCTCTCGTTAAGTCCATGGGTACAGGCGGAACCGTGCTAAGCTCTGGAGACAGCAGCAACACCATCTCCGGCCTGATCCGTACGAGGTACTTCGATGCGCAGCCTGCAATTCTCCCGTTCGGAGATAGCAAGAACACCGATGCTGCCCGCAAGGCGACTTCGAAGCTTGGATTCTTCGACAAGGAGTGCCCCTTCGATTGTACTCCAATCAAGACGGGTACCGGCGCCTCCTCTAAGAATGACGCCATCAACAATGTTGGAGCTACTGGTGCCACCAACGCAGCTAAGGGTAAGTACGGATCGCAGGTGGACAACATGACCACCGACGATAAGAGCACTCACACCTACACCAATTCGAGCTACTCAGAGATGTTCCGTGACAACCAGGGTCGCACCGTTCGCCCCGATGTCTGGTACCCCGTATCAAACAAGGGTGTGGTCTACGACGGTTCTGCTCCCAAGAGCACACTGATCACTCGCTGGGCAGGCGGAACACCTACCCTCGGCGATGAGTTCCAGGTCTTCAGAGAGGTGACCAAGAGCGGCAGCACTACTCTTGATCCGCTCTTCGACCCAAAGACCAACGCTCAGCCCAACCAGAAGAACAGCTTCACTAGCGGTTCAGCATCTAGCTTCAAGGGCTCTACGGCAACACAGGTTCCGGGACTCGTGAACGAGCTGACTGTTCAGTCCTCTTGGGCATCGGATAGTGGAAAGCCTCAGGCTCTCCAGGTAGCATGGCAGTACGCACCCAAGGTGAACTCCAATGTGCCTTCGAGTTTGAGCTTTGCTACTGGTGGCACCAACATCAAGATTGGCTCGAATGTGACAGTGAGCACAAATGTTGACGGTCGATGCTGGGGTACCTTCGGAACGACTGCCACGACTTCGGCTGTGACTGATCTCGCCAACAACACGGGAAGTGGAAAGACCACCAACTTCACGACCCCCAACGGTAGCGTAGACAACGCTCGCAACCTGGTCCTGAACTTCGTTCGAGGTGCCAGCGAGTAAGCTGCATGGCTAGTCCCCGAGAGGGAGCGTAGGTTTCGATCTACGCTCCCTCTTCCCTTTGGCTGAAGTCGGCCCGTTGCTCGATACCATGGACCCGAAGATAGTCGAACCGGAGGTACGAGCTGGTGAACAGCGCGAACAAGAAGAAGAGCTACAGGGAGCTCAAGGCAGACCCCGTCATCAAGGCGCCACTCCTGGCCTGGATCCTAGACAGGAAGGCCGTCTACATCTCAGTGACGCTGGTCGGCTGCCTCGCGGCCGGAGCCTTCGTCTACCAGGGCTGGCAGTCCTACCAGGACATCATCGCTCCACCCAAGGATACCTCGCCCTATCGGGCCATCGACCCGGCTGAGTCTCAGGGTGTGCGCTGGGCGTCGAGCTTCGTAGTGAACAGCCACGGCGTAGCCGACTGGGAGGTCAAGGACTCCATCCAGCCCAACCACGGCTTCATGCAGGATGCAACTGGCAGCACTGCCGGTGAGGTTCCCGTTACTCTCCTCGCAACCCGGGTAGCCTCTGCCGGTCCCGTGAAGGCCATGGCTCAGATCTACGGAGCTGGACAGGCTCGGAAGCAGTACGATTTCTATGTGAGCAAACTCGCTGCTCGAGGCACCGTTGACAGCAAGCAGGTTTCGGACGCTGGAATCTACGGAGCGAAGTTCGACAACGGGTTCATCCTCGTGGCCGGAGACGCAATCGTCGGAGCTCAGACCGCCGACAACGGTCAGCGGGACAAGCTCTTCGGGGACTACCTCAGCTCCCTGGAGTCCACACTCCCTGAGTCGGGCTGCGCGAGCGTCTCAGGTGCCGACGAGTCGAAGCGCAGCATCTACTTCGATCCCAACTCCTTCCAGGGGCTCCTCGAGACCCGAAAGATCGATCCCCAGGTCAACACAGACAACCTCCCCACCGTCCAGGGCATCGGAGCCAAGGATGTGAGCAATCCCTACGCAACTGAGCCGGAAGGTCCTCTGCCCGCATCGCTGCCGAAGCTTCCCAGTGAGGTGGCCAAGCCCACTGTGGACAACGCTCCGGCAACAGTGAACAGCTTCCAGGAAGAAGCATCCTACCGGGTCAAGGATCCCGTGGGCCCTGGCTGCGGCTGGGACTGGTCTGCTCAGAAGCCCCTCAAGTACAATGAGGCTGACCTGAAGGCCGCCAAGGAGAACACGCTCACCAAGGTCCAGAACGATGTGAACGGTAAGGCTCAGAGCTATGTGGACTCGAAGATCCAGTGGGCTCGACTCGCTGCGCTCATCGCACCTCAGCTCGACAGCTGGAATCACTATGTGCAGGATGTGAACGAGGTCCACGCCAAGTGGGACAAGCTCACCAAGGATCGTCAGGCCCTGCGGCCCGCCTGGGATCAGTACATCTCAGACCATGAGCTCTGGAAGAGCTTCGACTCCCGCAAGGCAGCAGCTCAGCAGAGCTATTCTCAGGCCCAGGATCAGTGTCTCGCCGACCGCAAGGCCCACGACGAGTGGGAGACCGAGTGGGGGCCCGAAGCCCTGAAGAAGAAGCAGGATGCCTGGAGAGAAGAGCAAGAATCTCAGAAGCCCAAGCCCTCTCCGAATCCGAGCTCCAACCCCACCTCTACTCCCAGCCCCTCTCCGAGCCAGAGCTCCGAGCCCACAAGCCCCATGCCGACTGCTCCCCCTGAGCCAGCAGACTGCACTGGATCTCCCGTGAGACCCGCGATCCTCGATCAGCAGAAGCCGGCAGAGCCTGCACCTCCTACCATTCCCGAGGATGTGACCGTTCCGAGCTCCTGGCCGCAGCCCTAGGGTGGTTGCCCCGGGGTCGGAGGCCGGCCTTTCTGCCGGCTCTCAGCTGAAAGATAGGCTGTTCTGAGCGCGGGCGCTAGAGCATCGATAGCTTCGACGCTCTAGCGCCCGTTTCCCGTG
>Ga0308161_1000397_pt1 | contig 72373 bp, 47 predicted proteins | sample PhyFR2_FD_201034 | JGI IMG/M metagenome (GOLD analysis project Ga0308161, IMG submission 201034) | Phyllosphere microbial communities from UC Gill Tract Community Farm, Albany, California, United States - DLSLF.R2 | ecosystem: Host-associated > Plants > Phyllosphere > Unclassified | place: USA...
ATGGAAGAATTTCCAATACCAATTGTGGTGTAATTGAAATTACGGCCTCAAATGGTGCAGATCAAGGCTGTAATGCTACCGTAGTCAGAACCTACGTCGTAACAGAATATGAAGATACAAACAAAAATGGACTACACGACGCAGGAGAAAACACCATTCTGAATAGTGCACAGTGTACGCAAAATATACTAATCCGCGATACAACGCCGCCGGTTTTTACAGGTACTCTTCCGGAAACGGTTATCAATGCCAGTTGCGATACTATTCCGGATCCCACAAATTTAACAGCGACGGATAATTGCAGTACAGCAACTATAAATTATGAGGAAACAAGAACAGAAGGCGACTGCAGCAGCAGATACACATTATTAAGAACCTGGACCGCATCTGACCAGTGTGGCAACCAGACCGTTTTTAGTCAGACAATAAACGTATCCTGCATAGAGGAAATCTACAACGCCGTATCGGCAAACGGAGACGGACTCAACGACCATTTCGTTATTAAAGGCATTGACTGTTATCCTGATAACGTCGTTCGCATCTACAACCGTTACGGAGTAGTGGTTTACGAGAAAAGCGGCTACGATAATGTGACGCGCCCATTTGAGGGATTCTCTGATGGAAGGGCAACTATAGGGAGAGGAAACAAATTGCCAAGCGGAACCTATTTTTATACTTTAGAATATACCGGCAGCGCAGGAAAAATCAAAAAAGCAGGCTATTTATATGTTAACAGTCAGTAAAGATTGTAAACGTTTAAAAAGAAAGATAAAAAGAAACATAAAAATAAAGGCAGCTGTAAATACAGCTGCTTTTATTTTGTAAAAAAATGTTGCTTTTATCACATATTAATCAATTCTGGATAATCTTAGCAGAATTTTATAAATCATTTATAACCTTAATAATACCTCCATTTGTAACTGAAAAAATTTAGTCTTATTCTTTCATTTTTTAAACTTTTAGTGGCTCTTTTAGCCTTCATTTAGAGTGTACTTTGCATTTTGTTCACGACAGTTAAATTGAATTTTATACGGTTAATGAACTAAGCAATAAAAATACACATAAAGTTATACTAATAAAAATGATTACTTATGAAGAATAGACTATTACCCTTATTTATGCTTGTGGGAGGATTTGCCAGTTATGGTCAGCAGGTTATCATAGGAGATACAAAGGTAGAATACAAATCGGCTTTGGTTCATATGAAGTCTGATAATAAAGGTATCTTGATTCCGCAGGTTAAATTAACGAGTTCAACCGACACTTCTACAATTACAGACGGAAACGTAAATAGCTTGTTGGTTTTTAATACGGCAACAAATTCAGACATAACGCCCGGTTACTACTATTGGTACGTTAACAAATGGTGTAAAATTGCTAGTTTGGCTGATATAAACAATAATGCTGTTAAAGGCGAAGGAGAGCCTGGAGCAAAAGGAGAACCTGGCTATCCTGGTGAAAATGTTACGTTTTATACGAACACTACGACAGGAACCGTATATGTGCAAAATGCAGATGGAACATGGACTCCAATAAATGGAAAAAACGGACTAGACGGTAAAAACGGTATCATTGGTGGTAACGGACTACCGGGTGCTAAAGGTCTGGATGCAACCATCGAAATGTATGTTGACTATACAACAGGTATTGTATACGTAAGAGACCCGAAAAACCATGATAACTGGGTGCCAATTAATGGTACAGACGGAAACAACGGTATTGTAGGAGGTAAAGGAGATCCTGGAGATCCGGGAGTCAGTATTCCTTCAAACACTACCATCTGGATTAATACAGACACAGGAACTGTATTTATTTTAACTCCGGGCACAGATTCAACTGATCCAAAAAACTGGGTACCAATTAACGGTAAGGACGGTAACAACGGAAGTGATGGTATCGTGGGCGGAAAAGGAGATCCGGGAGATCCCGGAATCAGTATTCCTTCATACGCTACAATATTTGTAAATACAGATTCAGGTGTTGTGTACATCTTAAAACCGGGTACCGATCCTGACGACAAAAACAACTGGGTGCCAATTAATGGTAAAGATGGAAACAACGGAAATAATGGTATAATGGGAGGAAAAGGGGATCCGGGAGATGCCGGAGTAACCATTCCTTCAAACACAACCATCTGGGTTAATACAGATACAGGAACCGTATTTGTATTAACTCCGAATACAGACCCGGCAGATCCAAAAAATTGGGTGCCGCTTAACGGTAAAGACGGAAACAACGGTGCAGACGGTATTATTGGAGGAAAAGGAAATCCGGGAGATCCCGGAATCAGCATTCCTTCATACGCTACAATATTTGTAAATACAGATACAGGCACAGTATATATATTAAAACCAGGTACCGATCCTGATAATCCAGATAACTGGGTTAAAATAAACGGTAATGACGGAATCCCAGGAGTTTCCGGAGCACCGGGAACAGCAGGTTCAATCACTACTCTTGATGCTATTATAAAAGATCCAAACGGAAACATTTACGCTTACGTTGGAGATGATAAAACAGTTGCGGGACGCGATGCAGAATGGGCATCAAAATCGCCAAACTGGGTTAAGATCAATGGTCTTGACGGATCTGACGGTATTGCCGGCGGAGCTGGTGTACCTGGAATAGATGGTGTTACTGCACCTGAAAAGGCTACAGTATGGATTGACAATACTACAGGTTATGTTTATATAAAAGACCCTGCTACAGGAAAATGGGTTAAGGTAAGCGGTAATGACGGAATCCCAGGAGTTTCCGGAGCACCGGGAACAGCAGGTTCAATCACCACTCTTGATGCTATTGTAAAAGATCCAAACGGAAACATTTATGCTTACGTTGGAGATGATAAAACAGTTGCAGGCCGTGATGCGGAATGGGCATCAAAATCGCCAAACTGGGTTAAGATCAATGGTCGTGACGGAGTAGACGGATTAAACGGTGTTCCGGGCGGAGCAGGTACACCGGGAATCGACGGAACTACGCCAGATTCCAACATCTGGATCAATACCACTACAAAAGAGGTATTTGCTTATGTAGGACCTGGACCTAAATATCCGTATGAAGGAAACGAGAAAAACTGGATCAGTATAAATGGTATCAATGGAATAGATGGTAAAAATGGAATTGCAGGAGGTAAAGGTCTTCCTGGTAATGCAGGTTTAGATGGTACTATTGAAATGTACGTGGATTACGAAACAGGAAAAGTTTACGTAAGAGATCCGGAAAATCATGATAACTGGATTCTATTAAAAGGGAATGATGGTTTAGATGGAATTCCGGGAGTACCAGGAGGACCTGGAACAGCTGGAGCCATTACAACTCTCGATGCAATTGTAAAAGATAAAGACGGAAATATTTACGCTTACGTTGGAGAAGCTACGACAGTTCAAGGCCGTAGTGATGAGTGGGATGCCAAATCGCCAAACTGGGTTAAGATCAATGGTCGTGACGGAGTAGACGGAGTAAACGGTGTTCCGGGCGGAGCAGGTACACCGGGAATTGACGGAACTACGCCAGATTCCAACATCTGGATCAATACTACTACAAAAGAAGTATTTGCTTATGTAGGACCTGGACCTAAATATCCGTATGAAGGAAACGAGAAAAACTGGATCAGTATAAATGGTATTAATGGAATAGACGGTAAAAATGGAATTGCAGGAGGTAACGGTCTTCCTGGTAATGCAGGTTTAGATGGTACTATTGAGATGTACGTGGATTACGAAACAGGAACAGTTTACGTAAGAGATCCTAAAGATAAAAATAAATGGATTTCTATTACATCTACAGTATCTGAGACGCTTACGGTTCTGAAATATGATGTTTTAACCAATAAGTTAACTTATACAGATGAATTAGGAGGTGTCACAACCATCAATCTGAAAGATCTGGTTTCTAAAAATGAAACGCTTACTGTATTGGCATATGATTCTATAACGAACAAGTTGACTTACAAGGATGAATTAGGAGGTATAGCAACAATCAATCTGAAAGATTTGGTTTCTAAAAATGAAACACTTACTGTATTGGCATATGATTCTATAACGAACAAGTTGACTTATAAGGATGAATTAGGAGGTGTAGCAACAATCAATCTGAAAGATTTGGTTTCTAAAAATGAAACGCTTACTGTATTGGCATATGATTCTGTAACAAATAAGTTAACGTATACAGATGAAAAATCAAATCCTAAAGAGATATTCTTATCAGGAGGTGCACCTCAGGAAGTAATCACTGAAGTTAATGCAACTGCAGGTCAGACAAGTTTTACTTTGGATTTTACTCCTGCAGCGACTTCTGTAGTAGATATGTACATTAATGGTGTGAGAATTAATAAAAATGCTTACACTCTTTCTGCTGCTGCTGTAACGTACCTGCCGGCTAATAATGGTTCATTTATTTTAGAGGCAAATGATACTATTATGTTTAAATACTCAAAATAGATTTTTTAATATGAAAGGCTGCTTCAGTAGCCTTTCATATACTCTTATACATTTTAGACAAATAAGTTTTAAATTAATAAAAAATGAAAAAAATAATATATCTGATATTCTTAATCCAAAGTGGATTTATGATAGCACAATCTGTAACGGTACCGACCATAAACGGAAAAAAAGTTACGTTTAATCCTTCTGCCAGCCTAACTTCTGCAGATAACGGTTTAACCGCTACCGGAAACAATGTACAATTAGGGGGAGCATTAACCAAACCTTCTGTAGTAACTACGACTTCTGCCTTTACTTTAGCAATTAAGGGATTGCAGACAGGGGCATTAACAGATCAATTAGTCACGGCTGATGCCAATGGTGTATTACGTGCAATTCCAAATAATTACTGGAGTACCAACGGAAATGCCGGTACTGTAGCTGGAACTAATTTTCTAGGGACTACAGATAATGTTGACCTCGTTTTCAAAAGAGGTGGTGTACAAAGTGGATTAATACAGAATGTAACTTTGCAAAAGGGCAATACCTCTTTCGGTTACGAGGCATTAAATTCTGCTAGTACAGGAGTCCAAAACACAGCTATTGGGGCTCGGGCATTGGCAAATAATACAACTGGAGACTCAAATGTCGCTATTGGCCATTCTGCTTTATTAAATAATACAAGTGGATATGGGAATCACGCAATAGGTTTTCAGGCATTGGCAATGAATACTTCTGGAGGTGGTAATTTTGCTTTAGGATATAATGTACTGGGTACGAATTCTACTGGAAGTTATAATATTGGTATAGGTTCTTATGCTCTTGGTAAAAATCCACGAAGTGATTATAATGTGGGTATTGGTTCTCAATCATTAGGCGAGTTACTCAATGGAAAACAAAATACAGCTATTGGTTACTTAGCCATAAGTGGTTTACAAGTTGGAGAGAATAATGTTGGAATAGGCACGAATGCAGGGTTGTACTCGACGGGACCAGGTGAATACGTGGCTTTAACGAGATTATCGGGATCGATTTTAATTGGGAAAAACGCAGCCACAAACACTGATGATCAGGTAAATACGATTGTTATAGGTAGTGATGCTGTAGGACAAGGCTCTAATACTGTACAAATTGGTAATGGATCAATGACAAAAATTGGAGGCGCTGTAGCCTGGTCCAATCCGTCAGATGTTCGTCTTAAAAAAGATATTGTAAGCAGTACACACGGTCTTGATTTTGTAAGCAAGTTGCGCCCGGTTACGTATCACATGAAAACAGGAACTACAGATTTGCAGTCGGGTTTTATTGCTCAGGAAGTAGAAACAGCGGCAAAAGCGGTTAATTATGAATTTAGCGGTATTGTAAAACCGGCAAGTGAAAATGAGTTTTACAGCCTGCGTTACTCAGAATTTGTAGTGCCATTGGTAAAAGCGGTTCAGGAGCAACAGCAAATGATCGAAAGTCAGAAAGCAGATATTGCAGAATTAAAAGCGCAGGTGCAGGCACTTTTAAAGGCCGCTAAGTAGTAAAAAATCTATGCTGTAATAACAGAGGCAAAAAGTCTGTCTGCACAAAGTTAAAGCAGAATAGGCAGCTGCTGCACGTACATAGACCACTTTTTTAAAACCGAAACTAAACTTAATTTTAATTAACCTCGGTTATGCTTTATAACCGGGGTTTTTTTTAAAACGAAGAAAATACGCTTTCACTTCAGTCTCAGGTAAGCAAAAGAAATCCACTTTATATCATATTTACAAACTTTAGACAGTTGCGATCTTGTTGTTTATCAATCAGATATGGAGCAAAAACTGTTCTAAAGGTATATAATATTAACCTTATTCTAATAGAATGATACCTTTTTCGGGTAAAGAACCTTTATGCGCTAAAGTAATTTTGCATTAGAATTAAACAATCGATTAGCGAATTAAATAATAACAAGAAATGAATAATAATTACTTGGATAATACAGGAAAAAACTCAGTTTCTTTTTGGGAAATAGGAAATTACAGGGTTTGTTTAATTGGTTTGGCGACAAGCTTTTTTGCTTGTCACCAAACAAATGCACAGATGGTCAATACAGGAGCTATGAAAATTGATCCCGATACTCCGGTGGCTGTCTTCATGGATTTTGAAAATACGGCAACAGGTAATTTAATAAATGACGGGAACCTCTATATTTTTGAAAACTGGAAAAATGACGGTTTAACCGGCTATACCGAAAACTTAAACGGAACTACATACTATACAGGAGAAGACAACCAGTTTATTGAAGGAGCTGAAATTTCTAATCTTAAGAATGTAAAGTTTGAGAATGTTTCTTCTCTTGTGCCATTTCATTTATCAGGTAAAATCGCAGTAGGAGGCAACTCAGAATTCAACAAAGGTGTGGTAATGGCGGCAGATTATGGCGGAAAAATGATTTTCCGCGAAAATGCGGTACACAGCCAGACCAGCGACCTGAGTTTTGTTGACGGTCAGGTAGAAAAAGACGGTAAAGTAGCTTTTGAATTTCCTGTAGGTGCGGGTAATTACTTTAGACCTAATTATCAGGCTGCCTTAAAGAATGAAGGAATCTATACATCGCAGTATTTTCATAAAAATTCTGCTGTTCTTCACTCTCATGACAATAGAGTTCCGGAAATTGAAGGTATTAATGCTGAAGAATACTGGGAAGTTACTCAGGATCCAGAAAGTACTGGTAAAATTGTTTTAAGCCTGTCGATGGACAGCCGTACCACACCATCTGAATTTTTTAATGTAGATGAAAGTAAATATCAGGTCGTAATCACCCGTTGGGATGCAGCTTCCGGTAAATGGGTAAACGAAGGCGGAGCAGTAAGTGATCCGCTTGCAGGAAAACCATACGAAAAGCTATTAACAGCGCAGGTAAGCGGCTACGGTCTTTTTACTATGGCACTGGTTAAGAAAACACCTGATCCGGATCCGGATGTTACCATTTACAATGCCCTTTCTCCAAATGATGACGGTTTAAATGACAGCTTTGTAATCAAAGGAATAGACAATTTCCCGGACAACGAAGTAGAAATTTACAACAGATGGGGTGTAAAGGTATATGATGCAAAATCATACAACGAAAGCGACAATATGTTTAGAGGATATTCAGATGGCCGAGCCACTGTTAAAAGAGGTGATAAATTGCCTACAGGTACTTATTTCTATATCCTGAAATACAATACAGGTAAAGAAGTGAAAGAACGAACAGGTTATTTGTATATCAATAATCAATAATTAAAAGAAATTAGAACTAATGAAAAAGATTTTCTATTTAATAGTAATGTTGTTTATCGGAATTTTTGAAATTTCAGCACAACAACAGTCGCAGTATACACAATACATGTATAATACGATGACTATAAATCCGGGATATACAGGTACCAGAGGTTTGCCAAGTGTATTTGGATTATACAGAACCCAATGGGTAGGTCTGGACGGAGCACCAAATACCGCTAACTTTTCTATTGAAGCCCCTATCACCGAAAACGGACAGGGTTTAGGTCTTGCGGTCACAAATGATCAGATTGGTCCTTCTAAAGAGACAACACTGACGGCCAGTTATGCCTATCCGATCCAGCTTTCTGCAGATGTTCATTTATCATTAGGGATAAGCGCATCAGGAAATTTCATGCAGGTGGATTATAATAAGCTTAATATAGAGCATCCGGAAGACGCCTATTTGTCAGGAATTCTCACGAAGAACTCACCTAATTTTGGAGCAGGTATTTATTTTCATTCATCAAAATGGTATGCAGGTTTGTCTGTACCTATGATCCTGGAAACAAAATTCTATGACGACACAAAAGTATCGGTAGCGTCTCAAAGAATGCATTTTTATGCAATGGGGGGATATGTGTTTGATTTAACAGATAACGTGAAATTCAAGCCTGCGGTAATGGTAAAAGCCGTAAGTGGTGCGCCTTTGGCTGTAGATTTATCGGCAAACTTCCTGTTTAGCGAAAAATTGACATTAGGGGCAGCTTACCGATGGGATGCCGCTGTAAGTGCAATGGCAGGATTTCAGGTTACTCCTGGTTTAAATATTGGATATGCGTATGACTATGATACAATGAAGCTGGGGAATTACAACTCCGGATCTCATGAGATATTTTTACGTTTCGACCTCTTCTCATCAACCAAATACAGATTGGTAACGCCAAGATTCTTTTAATAACCATAAACTAGGAAACAAAAATGATATCTCAAAAGATAAAAACAACCCTGGTGGTCCTTTGCCTTTGTTTGTTGCAAATTGGAGGTTTAAACGCACAGGATAAAAAAGTAGAAAGAGCAAATGAAGAATACAATAAATTTGCCTTTATTGAAGCAGGAAAGTTATACAAAAATCTTGTAGACAAAGGAAACTCTTCATTAGAATTATATACGAAACTTGGAAACTGCTATTATTTTAACGGACAATATCCCGAAGCAGCAGATTCTTATGCAAAAGTTTTTAATTCGGCACAAAGTGTGGATTCAGAATTTTATTTCAGATACGCGCAGGCATTAAACAATGTAAAAAAATACAACGAAGCCGCTGCAGTAATGAAGAAATATTATGCCATAACCGGAAAGAAGGATTTAAGCGAAGACTGGAAAGAACAAAAATTACTTGCTGATATTCAGAAAGAGTCAGGACGCTATACTTTCAGACCTGTAAACATTAACACACCGGTTTCAGATTTTGGAACTGCATTTAATGGGAAAGATCAGGTTATCTATGCTTCGGCCAGAGATACAGGTGTAATTATAAAACGCAAACACAGCTGGAACGAAAAATCATTCATGAAATTATACACCGCAAAAATTGGTGCAGATGGTGGTTTAGAAGATGCGGCATTGGTAAAAGGGGATGTAAATACTAAATACCACCAAAGTAGTGCTGCGGTGACAAAAGATGGAAAATACATGTACTTTACCAGAAATAACTTTATTGACGGAAAGCTGGGAGCAGATAAAAATGGTACTAATTTCCTAAAAATTTATGTAGCGGAAAATATAAAAGGCGAATGGAAAAATGTAAAAGAACTGCCTTACCCAATTAATAGTGATGGTTTTTCTTCTGCACATCCCGCACTAAGCCCGGATGAGACACAATTGTTTTTTGCTTCAGACCGTAATAACAGTTTTGGGAACTCCGACTTATATGTAGTATCACTTAAAAAAGGAGCACTCGTAAGCAATGATGTAACAAGGCTGGGAGACGAAATTAATACTCCGGGACGTGAAACATATCCTTATATGGATAGTAAAGGAATTTTGTACTTTGCATCTGACGGTCATCCCGGATTGGGCGGACTGGATGTTTTTGCTGCAATTAAGGATGAACAGGGTAAATATCATGTAGCCAATCTGGGCGACGGAGTAAACACAGCTTCAGATGATTTTGCGTATGTTATAAATGGCGAGAACAGAAAAGGATATTTCTCTTCAAACAGAACCGGTAACGACGATATCTTCAGTTTTACAGAGAGCAAGCCAGTAATTTTTGATTTTGATTATCGTTCATCGATATTTGGAACCATTACAGAAAATGGTACTCCGGTACCCGATTTCAATGTTCAGGTGTTTAATGGAGCAGAGGAAAGTATGGCTACGGCTAAAACGGACGCTGCAGGAAAATACAGTATTCCTTTAGATCCTTATCAGGTTTACAGAGTTGTATACAGCAAACCGCAATACGCTGATAAAACGGTTGCTGTAGAAGCATTAAAACCGTTGCAGAAAAAAGAAATCAGCTTTGAGATTACGAAAGAAATGGAAGTAGTCGTAGATGGAGAAAAAGTAAAAATTAAAGACGGTGATGATATAGGTCATAAATTAAAATTAAACCCGATTTATTTTGACTTAAATGGATATAACATCAGACAATCTTCTAAGAAAGAACTGGATAAAATAGTTCAATTGATGAAAGACCGCCCGAATGTGCATGTTAAAGTAAACTCTTATACAGATAGTAGAGGTAGAGATGAGTTTAATATGAAGCTTTCTCAAAACAGAGCGAAATCTACCGTGGATTATATCGTAAAATCTGGCATTGCCCAGGAAAGAATTTCCGGTGAAGGATTTGGAGAAACACAATTGTTGAATAAATGTTCTAATGGAGTTAAATGCTCAGAGAAAGAACATGAACTAAACAGACGTTCTGAATTTATAATTAGCTTTAAATAGTAAATTTTGATATAGACCCGGGAAGCTGCCGCTGATAGAAATATTGCCGGCAGCTTTCTTTTTTCGTATTATTAATGGCAAATGTTTTAAACAAAAAAAAGTGACTTTAAGTCACTTTTTTATTTCTTCTATGATGTCTTTTTACAAAATCGTCGACTGGTTTTCGTTTTAACTGTTCATAATATTTAGAACAGAAATAACTTAGCTTAGTATAGTTAAGTTCATACATAACGGCAGTAAGGGTGTTATATTCGCCGCTTTTTAAAAGCTTCTGTGCAAGCTTTATCTTCTCCTCGATAAATAGATTTTTTGGGGTATTATTATAACATTTCTTAAAAAGACTTTTGTATTTGGAAGCCGACATTCCTGCCATTCCTGCGAGAAAAGTCAGGGAAGGAAAGGGTCCGTATAGATTGTTGATGAGGTAATTTTTGGTTTTTTCCAATGCATCATTTTCAATATCGGTAACCGGATTGTTTTCTGTCGATTCGTAGAACTTGTTAAAGAAATTACCTAAAACTTTTAAGGAAGTTCCCTTTATAAAAGAGTCATAAGATAAATCATATACAGATTTGTTTTTAATAGACTGTATCAGTAATATACTGTTGCTGTCAATATTACCATAGTGGTAAAATATTTTTTTATTCGTATCGTGATTTGAAAAATAATTTTCCTTATTGCTGAATTTTTTAATAAAGTCATACAATAACTTTTTATCAATTAACAATCGTAAAGCTATTGTACGTTGATCTGCTGCCGGTTTAAATGAACTTTCGAGTTCATTATCGAGGATAGCTAAATCCAGCTGATTATAAGAACCAATCTGATAGTCAATATTGTTAATCTTGATCAGATTGATATGTTCACTTAAATCGAAGTGAAAGATAAACAATTCGTTATCCGATTTTTGTCTTGTAATTTTCAAAGGCTCTTTTACTGTCAGATCAGCATACACTACTGAAACCCCATCCATAATCTGTGAAAAATAGAAAAAACCCTGCCCGACATCTTCGGGAATAATTATTAATTTATTATCGATTAAGTCGGTATTTAATTGCCTGGCTAAATCAGATTGCCATTCCGGAGTCAAACTGTAATAATGCGTAATTTTTTTCATAAAATGCTGCCTTAAAGAGTGAGTACAGTTATAATTGTTTATTAAATGCTTTTGGAGAAAGCCCGAAATGCTCCTTAAACTTGGAGGCAAAATAAGAGTTGTTTGTAAAATTAAGCTGGTCGGAAATTTGAGAAATAGTCAGCTGTTTTTTTTCCAGTAGCTCTTTTGCATACAGTAATTTATTTTCCATAAAGAAAACATTAGCCGTATTTCCGGTTATTTTTTTAAATAAGCTTTTAAACTTGGATTCAGACATGTTGGCCATTTCTGCCATAAAAGAAATATGAGGAAAATGACCTTCTATATTATTGATCAGATACATCTGAATGTTGATAATATTAGCCAGATCAGTTTCATTTACCGTCTGAGCTATCAATTTTTTGGAAGCGATTTTTTTGAGGTAGTTAGAAATTAATAGATGAACAGTGCCGCGCAGGTTTAATTCGAAAATAGCACCTCCGACTTCCAGTTTTCTCAGGTCATTAAGTAAATGATAGCTTTCGCTGCTCATCCTGTCAAAACGAACTATGGTATTTTCTTTAGAATCTACTAGAGTGTCTATATTCTGAATGATAATATTGTTTTTTTTGGCGTACGCCTTAATCATGCTTTTATTTATAAAAATGCAAAGGGCAAAAGTTTTGCTTCCTTTTCTAACATTATATCTCGATTCGAGCGATCCGTCAATAACAGACAAATTATATTGCCAACGTCCGACAGGGTACATAAAGTAACCGCTGCTTACACTGGCCTCGCCCTCTGTTAAGTTATAATAGAATCCAACAAAATCCTGATTTAGGTTCTTTTGTATCAGCTGAAAATTTCTTTGGTATTCTACGTTGATATAGTAGGCGACGACACCATCACCACAATCTAAAACATATCTGATACCTTTTTGCGAATCTTCGGGCAGAATGATAAAATTCCCATCAATTTTTCCTCCAATTTGTGCAGCATAATGCTCTACCCACTTCAAATCTGCGCTGTAGTGATGTTCGATTATTTTCATGGAAATTGATTTTTGGCACTATAAAGTTAAGTTTTTTTTTATTAAAAAAAATGATTTATTATTGTAAGTGGTTGATTTTTAGATTTATCTAATATTAGCTTGTGAAGACTCGGCGAGTATAAACCTATATTTCATTAAGGTTTTTACCTGCCAAAGATTAAATTGAATGCCATTTGTGGTAATTTAAAATCCGGTTTTTTTGAAAAAGAGTCAGCGTTCTATTTCTTTCTGGAAAGGAATCTAGTTGCATTGCGTTTGTTTTAGAATGATTTGATTTATTTTAATACATTTTTGACTTCTAAAGGCAATCTTTGTGCCTCGTTTTTTATTATATTGTAAATCAGATTTTTGTAATACAGACTAACTTTTTCGGGTGTTTTAGGCCAGGTAATTTGTGGTCACATGAGGAAAAAATCCCCATTTAGAGGATTTTATGATTCAGCGTTTTTCTGTCTATTTGTAATATCTGGGCTGCCCTGGACTTATTATAATCAGTTGCCGCCAGTACTTTAAGAATGTGTTCTTTTTCATATTCCTTTAAGGTCTTAAAAGAATCATTCACAGTGGGTAAAGTATATTTTAGATGGTGGGGAATTTGATTTAGATCTATTAAATCATCACTCATAATAACCATACGATGAATAATGTTTTCCAGTTCCCGTATATTTCCCGGCCAGTTGTATCGGGTCAATATTTCGGTCACTTTTTCATGCACTTTAATTTTACCTTTATTATATTCAACAGCATATTTGTCTATAAAAGCATCAATTAACAAAGGAATGTCTTCTTTGCGTTCTCTTAAAGGAAGTGTCTGAATAGACACCACATTTATTCTGTAATATAGATCTTCTCTAAATGTACCATTTTTGACCATTTTCTCAAGATGGTTATTGGTCGCGCAGATTACTCTTACATCGATTTTTTCTGGTTTTACAGCACCTACACGTAAAACTTCCTTTTCCTGAAGCACTCTGAGGAGCTTGGCCTGCAGGGCGTCTGATGCATTGCCAATTTCATCTAAAAAAATAGTTCCCCCGTCTGCAGTCTGAAATAAGCCGGGGCGCATTTCTGTCGCACCGGTATAAGCTCCTTTAGTGCTTCCAAATAATTCAGATTCGATAAGATTTTCTGGTATTCCGCCACAGTTTATAGCGACAAAAGGTTTGTTTGCCAGTTTACTTGTAAAATGTATAGCTCTGGCAACCAACTCTTTTCCCGTTCCGCTTTCGCCTTCTATTAAAATACCGGCTTTCGTGTCCCTTACTCGTTTAATAATTTCAATCAAATTTTTAGAATGACCCGACTGACCAATTATATGGGCGTACTGGCTGTCATCTGTAATTGTTTTTTTAGCATTTAATAATTTACCGTTGTCCTTGGTCTTTACCAGAGAACTGAGAATTGATTGGTGCAATTCTTCCCTTGTAAAAGGTTTGGTAAGATAATCTAATGCACCGGACTTCATTGCATTTACAGCATTGTGTACAGAAGGAATACCTGAAATTACAAGTTTGGGAATATAGGGATAATGCTCTTCAGCATATTTTAAAAGTTCAGTACCGTTAATTTCCGGCATACTGATATCCGTAATCAGAACATTAATAGCGGTATGTTTTAAAACATCAATTGCCTCACTTACAGATGAGGCTTTATAAGTGCGGTAATTAAGTGCTTTTAACTGTCGTTGCAGCAAATCGAGCATGTCGTTATTATCATCGACAACTAATATATTTTCTTTTTTCAAATACATTTTATCTAACCTATTGGAATTTTTATCAAAAAGACTGCCCCTTTTGACTTTTTATTCTTCAAAACAATTTCGCCATTATGATTTTTCATAATTCTGTGGACAACACTCAAACCAATACCACAGCCATTTTCTGGAGATTTGGTTGAGAAAAAGGGTTCAAAAATCTTGTCCTTAATATTCTGAGGAACGCCGGTTCCCTGATCTTCAATTTCGATAAATAAATTATAGTCATCACGGTCAACTATAATTTTTATAATGCTGTTTTCCGGAGAAGCATAAATAGCATTGAGTAAAATATTGAAAAGTACCTGAGTAATTTGCACAGAATCAAACCGTGCTTTACTCTTTGTATCCTTAACCAGCAACTCATATTTAATCGCTTTTTTTTGAAAATTGGATTTTAAAAATGACAGCGCAAATGCAACAACGGGCTCTATTTCCTGCACTACCATTTTTGAAGGCATCTCACACGAGAAAAACAGTAATTTTTTTACAATTTCCCTTGAGTACATAACAGCATTAATGACAATTGAAATATCTGCGTCGATATCAGGATTTGTATTGCGGCTTTTGATGAGTTCAGCAAATCCAAGAATATTGGCTAAAGGAGTATTGAGTTCATGAGCGATTCCGGCCGTCATTTCACCCACAATCGTTAAACGCTGCAGGCGGTCTATAATGGTTTCTAATTGATCATTGAGCAGTAACGTTTTGTATTTTTCAAAATAATTTCCAATCTCAATAGCAGCAGTATCAAGGAGCTTTTGCTCGTCTTCGTGAAAGTCGGACAGGACATACTGATCTGCAGGATAATGTACTTTAAGAAAGCCAATCTTTGTTTTATCAATTTTAATAGAGCTTAGCTGGTAAATACTATTTTCAAAAACATCAGAAGTAGATAAATAATAATCAGTGACCTGAATTTCTACCACCGCATCTGTGTTAAAACGCCAGGCATCTCTTATCGTTATAATTATTTCGTGTAAAGTCTGGATATTTAGAGAAGTAGATCTTGAAATAATTTTTGAAATTTCATAAAGACAACTCAATTCTTTAATTTTTTCCTTTAAAGCGTCTTCAGTTTGAATGAAATTCATAAGTAAGAAAATATTTATATTTATTTGAAAAAAAAAACAAATGTATATAAATTATAGTTTTCTTTTTCAAATTAAATATTTTAGATAACTATTTGAAAACAAACTAAATAGCGCTACGTTCAATGTCCTATTTTGATATATTTAAAACTTTTAATGGCAGTTTTTATATTTAGATTTTACTAAAAAAATCACTTATGGGTGCATACATTTTCTACAGAGAAATATTGTCTTATTCTAATACTTTAAAAACCTCGCAGTCTGTAAAAAAATACGGTTTTAAAATAATTTTGTTTCATCCGGGACTATTTAAAACAAACAACATTATGACTGCTTCTGATTTTTCGTTAGAGTTTCAATTACACTTGTCAGAAATAAGAAAACTGAATAAAATGTATTTCAGGCATTTGTTTAAAATGAGAATTATTCTGCTGATATTGTTTGCCTTAGTATCTTTAATTGCAATAGATTTTTGGAATACCAATTTAAATCAGGATTTTTTTTCCTGGATAGTGAGAAGTCTGATACTGATTGTTGCATTTGTATTGATGCAGTCTTCTATTGTGGATGCAACTTCAAAAATCATCTTCAGCATTACCAAAAAACTGTTGCGATTTGAAAATTTTAATAATCGCTATAAATTTAGTTTTACCAATTCGCTTATATCTGTACAATCTCCCTTAGGACATTTAACTCACGAATGGTCAAAAATAGAAAAAGTGATCTCCACAAAGAGTTTTCTGTTTTTATATATAAAGGAAAAGAATGGCTATATCATTTCGATTTCGAAAAAACACTGCGATTGCACAAAAATGGAACAATTAATAACTTTTGTAGAAAATAATATCACACATGTTATAACCGTATAGGCAAAGTCTGTAAAGTTCTAATAGTGAAAAAATGGCTTATCTTATTTGTTTTATGGCATATTGGGGGTAACCGGTTTAAAAACGGAGCACTAGTTTTGTATTGAATTTTAATGGAGATCTGAATTATAAATTTTATAGGATAGGATATGCAAAAAGAACGAATTTTAGTGCTCGATAAGCAAGGAATCTTCCTCAAAATGTTTAGAAGAAGATTCAAGGAAAAGTTTGACTTTTCTGAAGATTCAGTATCAAAAAAAGATGGTATAAAGGTATTTGACCGTGTTGTATATGTAATTTATGATAAATTGGAAGTGCTGGATTTTTTGAGTAACACCCCAAAAAATACAAATATTCTGGTTTGTCTTTTCAATAAGCAATTTTATAAAAGCCTATCATTTTTGGAGGAAATAAATAGTTTAATCCTGTTTGATGAATCGAAAACAAGATATGAAATGGTAAAAGAGCTGGCATGTTATTTTGAAAACAAGGCCACTGTAAAGTCAAAAAAAGAAAATACTCTTGTGACAAACTCAAATTTAATGCAGACTCAATTTCATGATTATTACAAAGCCCTGTTTTTTCTAATGTAGTTTATTTTTTTCATATTTTTTTCGTTCGCAATTCTTTTGGTAATTGTGGTTCAGTGCAGGATAATGCGGGTCATTATCCTGCATTTTGATTTTTATACTGAAGTTTTTATTTTAAATGTTGTAATAACAATTAATTTTATAAATTGTTCAGGAAAATTAAAGATTAATAAAATGAAAAGAATATTCTGGTTTTATGTTCTGTCTACCTTTACAACTTTTTGGTTTAGCAGTTGCGCAATTGCTCAAAATGCTGCTGATAAAAGTATTGTTCTAAAAAATACCAGCAGTGTAAAATTATCTCAAAAAGCAGTAGCAATAAAAAGAGAAAAATTACGAACAACTGAAGGGAAATTTCCAATTTTAATCTTTAAAAAGGATACTATTCCGGCTCAGCTTAATGACCTTAATGGGGATGGAAAATGGGATGAACTTTTCTTTACCGCTGATTTTGCGCCGCAGGAACAAAAAAATATCGTACTAAAATGGAGCGATACAGATCCTAAATTTCCAATAAAAACAAGTGTCAGATTTGGAAAAAGAGAAGGTAAGGATTTACCTGTTCATCCTGATACGCAGGAAGTTTTGTTAGCCAGTCAGGTTCATAAAAAATTGGGTTATCAGAAATATCAAACTGACGGGCCAACCTGGGAAAATGATAAAGTGGGATTTAGGCATTATCTTGACGGGAGAAATTCAAAGGATGTTTTTGGTAAAAAGCTGCCGGGCATTACGCCTGAAAATGTCGGCATCAACAGTAAAGGTGCTGTAGAAGACAATTACCATGTAATGTACGACTGGGGCAGGGATATTTTTCCTGTCGGAAGCTCCGTGGGTTTAGGTGGTTATGCATTACTGATTAATAATGAAATTAACCGTTTGGGGATTTTGGCAAACGATACTATCAATAATGTTGAAAAAACAACTTTCAAAATCGTTGCCGAAGGTCCGGTAAATTCAGTTCTGAGTTATCAGTATCAAAATTGGAAAGCTTCCGGAAATCTGTATCAGGTGCAGGAAACCACTTCGATCTGGCCGGGTATGTATGCCTATAAAAATACCGTTTCGATTGACGGAATAAAAGGGAAAGAAACTTTTTTGGCAGCAATCTCCAATTTAAATAACAAAAATCCGCTTCAGGTAAAAGAATCCGGGGACTGGGTATGCCTTATCCAGCATGATTATCTTACTTACGAACGCCAATGGATTTTAGGAACTGCGATTTTGGTGCCCAAAAATATTTATCAGGGATACATTGAAGCTCCGAAAACGGGTCAGTTGACAGATTCTTTTCTGGCTAAACTAAAAATTCAGAACAAAAAAGAGATCACTTATTATGCGGTTGCAGCCTGGGAACTAAGTGCAGATAAAGGTTTCACGGATAGTGTTTTCTTTACCAATTATGTTACAGATTTAGCAAAGCAGCTGTCTGTAGATATAAAAGTGAGTGTCAAATAGAATCACTATTATAGTATTTGCATTTCCTAAAAAGTCATTTTGAGTAATCATAGTAGGAATTTTTCCTTAAAAGGGTATAAATTGTACAGTAGCATTTGGAAATTAAAATCGTAATTATCTGATATTTCATATAATTTTTTAAAATTATAAAATCCTTTTTATTAAGCCGGAAATACTTCTGTGATGTTACGGTTTTTAATAAGTATTTGATTGCTAGTTGATTGTGTTTGCAGGGTTTCAGTAAATAATACAGGTCAATTTATTGTAAAGAAAATGAATGAAAAACTGCATTAAATTTAACAGCATTTTTGTTGTAACTCTCACGCAAACTTTTATTTTTGTGGCTTAATTTAACAATATATAAGCATGAAAGATTTATTAGTAAAAATCAACGCCGAAATTGACACATTCAAAGCAGAAGCTGAATCTTTAACTGAAAAAGGTATCAAAGCTGCAGGACCAAGAGCACGTAAAGCTACTTTAGAAATTGAAAAACTTTTAAAAGAGTTTAGAAAAGTTTCTATCGAAGAATCAAAAAAATAATCTTCTTTACAGAAAGTAAAAACCTCGCCGAATACGCGAGGTTTTTTTATGCTTTTATTTTGCCGCTAAGACGCTAAGGCACAATTTTTTTCATCTGTCAGTCTGAGCGTAGTCTAAGACCTTCATTTTTTTTTAGATATGAATTGACGAATTGTATTAGAGAAAATTTGTGAATTCGTGGCAAAAAACTTTGCGTCTTAGTGTCTTTCCGGCAATAAATCTTAGAACCTCTTAAATAGAATTTCGGTCAATAAAATTAAACGGGACTTTTACCTGACCTTTTTCTTTGTTCAAAATCATTCTGGCAGCGGTTTCTCCCATTATATTAAAATCTGTTGACATCACCGTGATTCCTAATAATTCTTTCAACGGAGTATCATTATAGGAGATGACGCCGATTTCTTTTCCAAGGACAAATTCCTCATCGCGGATTTGTTTCATTAAATTCACCAGATCAGATTCTTCGATGGTAATAAATAAATCGCCTTTTTTCAGGATCATATCGTCGTAGACTTCACTCAGAATTTCAAAATTGATTTCGTGCTCCACACAGAATTTTCTAAATCCATGCAAAATTCGTCTTGGATAAGGATAAACAGCCTTATCAGGATAAACTAAAATTAATCGTTTGTATTTGTTTATTTTGGTAATTCCCTCTTTTAAGGCATTGTAAATATCATTTTCAAAATCCTGATATATTTTAATCACATCATCGCCGGTTCCCAGTTTTATGTTGTCCAGAACCACTAATTTATCCTGAGGAATATTTCGAATTGCACTTACCACTTCATCTGTAAAGCTCAAATGTTTTAATTCTTCCGTTTTAAAATGTGTGGTAATTACATAGTAATCGTATGCACCTTCATATTTGTCCAGATAATTTAAAAACAAGGTTTCATCACAGTGATAAATTTGCAGATCTACATGCGCATTGGCTCCTAATGTATTAATAAAAGAGCTGTAGGTTTTCATTTTGTATGAGCTCAGTTTATTTGTCAAAAACAGAATATTTACTTTAGACTCCAGCTTTGTCCGGGTAATATAATAACCTTTTCCACGAATAGAGGAAATGATTTTTCTTTCTTTCAGAATATTATATGCTTTCTCTACCGTATCTCGCGACATGTAGAACTCTTCACTAAAACTATTAATTGAAGGGATTTTTTGATTGATCTTTAAATTTCCGTTGGCGATATTTTGAAGAATAGAGTCAACAATCTGCTTGTATTTGGGAACCCTTGAATCTTCGTCTATTTTAATAAGTTTAATCATAATGTGGGAGAAACTTGTCTGATATTTCAACAAGACGAATTTTTAAAATGTAATTTTTTAGAATAAATTTCCTAAAAGACATAAATCCGTGAAAAATGGCGCTATATCTACAAAAAGAGAATTTATAATAAAATTGTAATCTTTTATTTATGTTTTTGCAATTTTAATCCAAATGAAGAATCAATAATTGCGAAATCGATTGCTAAAATAGCCATTTTAAATTTATTTACCCAATAAGTAAAGGTCGTTATTTCTAATAATCTGTAGTTTTAACAAAAATAACAAAATCTGTAAAGGATAGTACAGGACAGTTTTCTTTTTGACATTCTATTATTTTACAAAACCAAATTACTATCCCGCTAACCAGAAACTAAAAATTTATAAATGGAATCATTATTAGGAATCATTTTTCATTCTATCGGAGGTTTTTCATCAGGTAGTTTTTATATGCCTTTTAAAAAAGTTAAAGATTGGGCCTGGGAAAGCTACTGGCTCGTTGGAGGTTTTTTCTCCTGGTTAATTGTTCCGCCTATCGCAGCCTATTTAACCATACCAAATTTTGCAGATATTATAGTGGCAGCTTCTCCGTCGATAAAAGCTTTTACTTACTCAATGGGATTAATTTGGGGAATTGGAGGTTTAACTTACGGATTAGGAGTTCGTTACCTGGGAATGTCACTAGGGAATTCGATTACTCTTGGATTTTGTTCGGCATTTGGAGCTTTGGTCCCTTCTATATATTATGATTTATATCCGACAGAAGGAAAAATTTCCTTTACTGATATGCTTGCTACTTCGGGCGGCCAGTTGGTTTTACTGGGCGTGGCGGTTTGTCTTTTAGGAATTGCCATTTCAGGTAAAGCAGGAATTTTAAAAGAAAGAGATTTCGCAACCGGACATGAAGACAAGGATAAAGATTTCAGTTTGGTAAAAGGTTTAACGGTAGCAGTTATTTCCGGAATTTTAAGTTCTTTTTTTAATTACGGAATAGAAGCTGGAAAACCAATGGCAGAACAGGCCGTGATCAACGGCTGTAATCCTTTATTTCAAAACAATGTTACGTATATCGTGTTGCTTTGGGGCGGTTTAACAACCAATTTTATCTGGTGTATCTACCTGAATTTCAAAAACAAGACCATTGGAGATTACATTAATAAAAGTACGCCGATCACTAGAAATGTTTTGTTTTCTGCCCTTGCCGGAACCATGTGGTTTTTGCAGTTTTTCTTTTACGGAATGGGAGAAAGCAAATTGGGGAATGGAGCAAGTTCATGGATTCTGCATATGGCAACAATAATTTTGACAGCCAATTTCTGGGGATTTTATCTGAAAGAATGGAGCGGGGTTTCTAAAAGAACGTTTAGAACTTTTATTTGGGGAATCGGGCTGATCATGTTCTCGATCGTTTTGGTAGGAATTGGTAATTCATTATAAATAATACAAGAAATAATAAAATAGTATATGTCGAATACAAACACAATTAATATGAATTTTAAGCATGTAAGCTACCTTTGGGATGAAGCTAAGGCAGCAGCATTAGCAGGTGATGAAGTAGCGCTTTTTATTTATCGTTCTAACTTGTTAGGAGCTGATTTAAGACTGACCAACTACGGAGGAGGAAACACTTCTGTGAAAATTACCGACAAAGATCCTTTGACAGGAGAAACTTCTGAAGTAATGTGGATTAAAGGTTCTGGTGGAGATATTGGGACATTGACAAAATCAGGATGTGCAGCTTTGTATTTAGACAGACTTCGTAATCTTGAAAACGTATACAGAGGAATTGAGTTTGAAGATGAAATGGTAGAATTGTTCAATCATTGTATTTTTGACCTGGCTTCAAAAGCGCCTTCTATCGATACACCTTTGCATGGATTTCTTCCGTTCAAACACATCGATCACTTGCATCCGGATGCAGCAATTGCAATTGCAGCTGCAAAAGACGGAGCAAAAATTACAGAAGAATTATTTAACGGAGAAATCGGTTGGGTAGGATGGCAGCGTCCTGGATTTGATCTTGGTTTACAATTAAGATCTTGTCTGGAAGAAGCAGGGAAAAGAGGAAAAAAACTACGCGGTATCATGTTAGGTTCGCACGGTTTATTTACCTGGGGAGATACTGCATTCGAAAGCTATATGAATACGCTCGAAGTAATCGAAAAATGCGCGTCTTATTTAGAAGATAATTTCGGAAGAAAACGTCCGGTTTTTGGAGGTAAAAAAATCGATAGTCTTCCTGAAGCTGACCGTAAATTGAAGGCTGCAAAAGTAGCGCCGATCCTGAGAGGGTTCTGTTCATCAGAACGCCAGATGATTGGTCATTATACAGATGATGCAAGAGTTTTAGAGTTTATTAATTCTAACGATTTATCGAAACTGGCACCATTGGGAACATCTTGTCCGGATCACTTTTTAAGAACTAAAATCAGTCCGCTTGTTTTAGAACTTGATCCAAACGAAGATTTGTCTGATGTTGAAGCTATTAAAGCCAAATTAACTCCGGCTTTTGAGGCTTACCGTACGATGTACAAAGACTATTACAATGCCTGCAAAAAATCAAATTCTCCGGCAATGCGTGACCCAAATCCAGTTGTTATTTTATATCCTGGAGTAGGAATGTTCACTTTTGCAAAAGATAAAACAATGGCGCGTTTAGCATCTGAATATTATATCAATGCAGTAAACGTGATGAAAGGTGCAGAAGCTGTTTCAGAATATACTTCTCTACCACATCAGGAAGCTTTTGATATTGAATACTGGTTGTTGGAGGAAGCAAAATTACAGCGTATGCCAAAACCAAAAGCATTATCAGGAAGAGTTGCTTTGATCACGGGTTCTGCCGGTGGAATTGGTAAAGCTATTGCTAAAAAATTCGCTCAGGAAGGTGCTTGTGTAGTGATCAATGATATAAATGAAGAACGTTTAGAAGGTGCATCTGCAGAGTTTGTAAAAGCTTTTGGTAAAGATGCCGTTTCAAACGCTTTATTAAATGTTACAGACGAAGTAAGTACAGAAAAAGCTTTAGACGAAGCTGCTTTGGCTTTTGGCGGGGTAGATATCATCGTAAATAATGCGGGAATCAGTATTTCAAAATCTATTGCTGAACATACTTTAGAAGAGTGGGACAGATTATACGATATTTTGGTTAAAGGACAATTTATTGTTTCGAAAGCCGGAATCGAAGTAATGCGCAAACAAGGTTTTGGCGGCGATATTGTAAATATCGCATCTAAAAATGCTGTTGTAGCCGGCCCGAATAATCCGGGTTATGGTTCAGCAAAAGCTGCACAGGCGCATCTTACCCGTTTAATGGCTGCCGAATTAGGAACAGACAAAATTCGTGTAAACACAGTAAATCCGGATGCCGTAATTTCAGACTCCAATATTTGGTCTGGCGGATGGGCAGAAGGTCGTGCAAAAGCATACGGAGTTACCGTTGAAGAACTTCCGGCTTATTATGCAAAACGTACGTTATTAAATGAAATCATATTACCCGATGATATCGCAAATGCGTGTTATGCTTTTGTTGGAGGTTTACTAAATAAATCTACAGGAAATGCCTTAAACGTCGACGGCGGTGTAGCAATGGGCTTTTATAGATAAAGATTGTTTAGGTTTTTATATAAGTTTGTTTAAGCAAAAGTGGTTTTTTGTGGTCTAGCGTTCGATTATTTCGAACGTTAGATTTTTTTAGCCATAACGCTTTCTACTTTATAAAAATCAAAAAAAGTAAAGTTAAACTGAGTTAAGATATACAATTTTACTATTAGGAAAACCAGCAGATTGAAAGATTAAAATGATTTAAAAAAAAATCTGCTAATCTGCAAAACCTGCGGGAGAAAAACGTGGATTTTTTTGACCTGAAGGAGAGATGAAAGAACTTGTTTCTCACAGATAGCTAAATGTCCGCAGCTTTGTCAAAGTTTTAAACTTTGACAAAGCTTTTTCGCAAAGAACTTGTTATTAACAGAAGCGAATGCCTTTGTCCGCAGACAAAAACTATCACTAAATCTCGGGACTATGTGTTAAAAAACTATACTAAAAGTATAAAATTATATATCTTGTAAACTCTATTAAAATATCAATAACTATGTTAATCGGATCAAACCACATTGAATCTCATAACGAAGATTTATTAAAAAAACACCAAAATAAATTAGTTTTTACTGCATCAGAAATAAAGAATACGGAAGCTATTATTCAGAAATTAATCGATTTTCAGATTGCGATTCCGTCATGGGCTTTAGGAACAGGAGGTACAAGATTCGGCCGTTTTGCAGGAGGTGGAGAACCGCGTTCTATCGAAGAAAAAATTGAAGATGTGGGATTGCTGCACAAATTAAACAATGCTTCAGGAGCAATTTCACTTCATATTCCGTGGGATATCCCAACCGATTACAATGCCATTAAGACTTTAGCAGGACAGCACAATTTAAAGTTTGATGCCATGAACTCGAATACTTTTCAGGATCAGGCAGACGCGGCAAATTCATATAAATATGGTTCACTTCAAAATGTGAATAAAGCAGTTCGTAAACAGGCTATTGCTCACAATATAGAAGTTATCAAACACGGAATCGAATTGGGATCTGAATCGCTAACAATTTGGCTGGCAGATGGTTCTAATTTTCCGGGACAATTGAACTTTAGAAAAGCGTATCAAAATACATTAGAAAGTTTAGAGGAAATCTACGATGCATTGCCTTCAAACTGGAAATTATTTTTAGAATACAAATGTGCAGAACCTAATTTCTATTCTACAACAGTAGCAGATTGGGGACAGTCTTATTCGTATGTTCAAAAATTAGGAGACAAAGCCAAAACGCTTGTTGATTTAGGACATCATTTACCAAACGCAAACATCGAACAAATTGTTTCTATTTTATTAATGGACAACAAATTAGGAGGATTCCATTTTAATGATTCGAAATACGGTGATGACGATTTAACAGCCGGAGCATTAAAACCATATCAGTTATTTTTGATTTTCAATGAATTGGTTGAAGGAATGGATGCGAGAGGAATGAACCATGCCAAAGATTTAGGCTGGATGATCGATGCTTCTCACAACATTAAAGATCCGTTAGAAGATCTGCTTCAGTCTGTTGAAGCGATTATGATTGCGTATGCTCAGGCACTTTCAGTTGACAGAAAAGCACTGGAGCAGGCACAGGAAGAAAATGATGTGGTAAAAGCACAGGAAATTCTTCAGAATGCTTTCCGTACAGATGTTCGCGCCTTGGTGGCAGAAGCTCGCCTGCGTTCAGGTTCAGCATTAAATCCTGTTGCCTTATATCGTTCACTTCAGGTTAGAAAAAATCTAATTGGTGAGAGAGGTTTAAAAACAGTAGCAACCGGCTTATAATTATAAAATTATGAATTATGAGTTATAAAATATAATTCAAAATTCATAATTCACAATTCACAATTAATTAAAATGAATGTAGTTGCGATTTTTGATATTGGAAAAACAAACAAAAAGGTTTTTTTATTCAATGAGAATTATAAAATTGTCTGGGAGAAATCTGTTAATCTCGAGGAAACCACCGACGAAGATGGTTTTCCCTGTGAAGATTTAGAAGTCCTTCAAAAATGGATTTTAGACCGGCTGCAAGAAATTAAAGCCCAAACTGATTTTGTTCTCAAAGCCATCAATTTTAGCACTTACGGCGCCAGTTTTGTTTACATAGATAAACACGGAAAAGTTTTAACTCCTCTGTATAATTATTTAAAAGATTATCCGGAGGATTTAAAATCCAATTTCTATCAAAAATACAAAGGAGAAGAAAAATTCGCTGTAAAAACAGCTTCTCCGGTTCTCGGAAGTCTGAATTCCGGAATGCAGATTTACAGACTAAAAGAAGAAAAACCGGAATTGTTTGAAAAAGTAGCGTATTGTCTTCATCTTCCGCAGTTTTTGAGTTTTCTATTAACGAATGAAGCTCACGCTGATATTACCAGCATTGGCTGTCACACCAATTTGTGGAATTTCAAAAAAATGAAATATCACAAATGGCTGAAAGAAGAAGGGATTTCAGATAAACTGCCCCGAATTCATCATGGAAAAGACGTAATAAAAAACAGCGATGGCCTGGCAATTGGTGTGGGTCTTCACGACAGTTCATCAGCCATAATTCCGTACACTATCAACTTTACAGAACCTTTTGTTTTATTGTCTACGGGAACGTGGAGTATTTCCCTTAATCCGTTCAACACTAAATCACTCACTTTTGAGGAACTGCAAAACGATTGTTTGTGTTACATGCAATATACAGACAAACCGGTAAAAGCAGCGCGTTTGTTTGCCGGAAACGAACATGAAGTACAGACCAAAAGACTGGCGGAACATTATAAAGTACCGCTTGATACGTATAAAGAAGTTTATTTTGATAAAAAAATTGTAGCGAATTTACGTTCGTTAAATTATCAGATTTTTTATCCAAAAAAATACAATTTTGACATTTTAAAAGAATGTCCATTTCAAAAAAGAGAACTCTCAAATTACAAAGATTACGAAACAGCTTATCATCAATTGATGCTGGATCTGGTTGAACAACAGTATTTTTCCACCAATCTGGTGATACACAACAGTCCTGTAAAAAAGATTTTTGTAGATGGCGGTTTTAGTAAAAATTCCATTTTCATGAATTTATTGGCAGAAGCTTTCCCTGATGTTGAGGTCTATGCAGCATCAATGGCACAGGCAAGTGCTTTGGGCGCGGCTTTGGCCATACATCAAAACTGGAATCCGAAACCAATTCAAAACGATTTAATTGACCTGAAATTCTATAAACATTAGGTAAATGAGCTTTGTAAGTTGTAAATTTGCTGAGAAACGTAAATTTTACATTTTACTGTACACGCCTAATGAACAACACACTAAATACTACAATATGAAAATTGGACTTTTTATACCTTGTTATGTCGACCAATTTTACCCAAAAGTAGGGATTGCAACCTACGAGTTACTGCAAAAATTAGGCTGCGAAGTACATTTCCCGATGGGACAGACTTGTTGCGGTCAGCCAATGGCAAATAGCGGTTATGCCCATTTAACCAAAGGCTGCGATGCTAATTTTATCGCTAATTTTACCGGATTTGATTATATCGTTTGCCCTTCCGGAAGTTGTGTTTTGCATGTGAAAGATCATTTACATGATGAAAAACAGGAAGAGAAAGCAACAGCAATTCGAAATACCGTTTACGAACTTACAGAATTTATAACAGACGTTTTAAAAATAGATCATATCGACGGAAGATTTCCATTTAAGGTCGGAATGCACGTGAGCTGTCACGGCCAGCGCGGATTGCATCTTTCTCAAATGTCGGAGTTGAATGCGCCTTTTTTTTCTAAGCCAGAGCAATTACTGCACGGTATTAAAGGTCTGGATTTGGTTGCGTTGACCAGAAAAGACGAGTGCTGTGGTTTTGGAGGTACATTTTGTGTGACTGAAGAAGCTGTCTCTGTAAAAATGGGTCAGGACCGAATTAAAGATCATGAAACCCACGATGTAGATTATATTACAGGTGGAGACATGTCCTGTTTAATGCATCTGGAGGGAATCCTGAAAAGACAAAAAAGCAGGATTAAAACCATTCACATTGCTGAGATATTAAATTCACTCGAAAATTAAGAACAAATGTTGGGTATAAAATTTAACCGCAAAGTTCGCAAAGTTTTACGCAAGGTTCGCAAAGTTAATTTTAATCTTTGCGGACTTTGCGCTTTTTCCTTTGCGAACTTTGTGGTTAATTAAAAATACCAATAATAAACATTTCAAAAATTGACTTTTAAAGTATAAAAAATGTCATCAGAAAAAGTAATACCGCACAGCGAAGCCGCAACAAAATTTAATAAAGACGTTGAGCGTGTCAATTGGCATGATGAGACGCTTTGGTTTGTACGTGCCAAAAGAGATAAATCTGCACATCAGATAGAAGATTGGGAACTGCTTCGTGAAACCGCTTCGCAGATTAAAATGAATGTGCTTTCTAATATTCATGATTATTTAGTCGATTTTGAAGCCAATGCGCAACGAAACGGAATCATTGTGCATTGGGCAGCCGACGCCAAAGAACATAACGAAATAGTGCATTCAATCATGGCCAGACATGAGGTAAAGCAAATGGTTAAATCCAAATCCATGCTTACAGAAGAATGTCACTTAAATTATTATCTGGCTGAAAAAGGAATAGAAGTAATCGATTCGGATTTAGGAGAATATATCGTTCAGCTTCGTAAGGAGCCGCCAAGTCATATTGTTTTGCCGGCCATTCACTTAAAAAAAGAAGATGTCAGCGAGACTTTCCATGAACATTTAGGTACAGAAAAAGGAAATTTCAATCCGCAGTATTTAACAGAATCTGCCCGTCATAGTTTAAGAAATACATTCTTAACCAGAAAAGTAGCTTTAACGGGAGTTAATTTTGCCGTTGCAGAAACAGGCGAATTTGTGGTTTGTACAAATGAAGGAAATGCCGATATGGGTGCGCATTTAGCAGATGTTCATATCGCCTGTATGGGATTTGAGAAACTGATTCCTAAAAGAGAACATCTGGGGGTTTTCCTTCGCTTATTGGCGAGAAGTGCAACCGGACAGCCTATTACCACTTTTTCAAGTCATTTTAAAAAACCAAGAGAAGGTCAGGAAATGCATATTGTAATTGTAGACAACGGAAGAAGTACACAATTAGGAAGGGAAGATTTTAGAAATTCCTTAAAATGCATTCGCTGTGGTGCTTGTATGAATACCTGTCCTGTTTACAGAAGAAGTGGCGGACACAGTTATCATAATGCTGTTGCAGGACCAATAGGTTCTATATTGGCTCCCAATCTCGATATGAGCAAAAATGCCGATTTGCCTTTTGCAAGTACGCTCTGTGGTTCCTGTACCAATGTTTGCCCGGTAAAAATCGACATCCATGATCAATTGTATAAGTGGCGCCAGGTTTTGGTTAAAGAAGGCCATACACCAACGGCAAAAACTGTCGCGATGAAGACCATGGCAACCGTTCTGGCAAATCCAACAGTATTTAATATCGCCGGGAAATCGGGTCGGTTTGTAATGAAGAATATTCCGGGAATGGTCAATAATAAAATGAACAAATGGTACGATCAGCGCGAAATGCCTGATGTTCCGGAAGAATCTTTTAGAGAATGGTACAAGAAAAATTCGAGAGAATCTAAAAAGAACAACAATGAGTAGCAAAGCCGAAATATTAAAAAAAATAAAGCAAAATCAGCCCGATTTAATTTCAGATTTGCCCGATTTAACTCTACTGGGTTCAGAACAATTTGATGTATTGGAAACCTATAAAACAGTTTTAAAAGGAATTGGCGGTGATCCTGTTGAGGTTGCCAATTATAATGAAATTATAGAGTATATAAAATCCAATTATAATCTGGAAAAAAGAGTAATTACAACGCTTCCGGAACTCTCTGAAATTGCTTCTCTGGACTGGAAGACGGTAGATCCGCATTCGCTTCAGGATGTTGAACTGACCATTCTAAAAGCACATTTTGGAGTGGCAGAAAACAGTGGTCTTTGGGTTACAGATGACATTTTGGGACAGCGGGTAGCGCCATTTATTGCGCAATATTTAGCCATCATTGTAAATAAAAAAGATATTGTACCAACAATGCAGCAGGCCTATAATCGAATTGGGAATCAGGAATACGGTTTCGGAACTTTTATTGCCGGACCTTCCAAAACTGCTGATATTGAGCAGTCCTTAGTTCTTGGAGCACACGGAGCAAGAGGACTTATTGTTTTCTTACTGGATTAATTTGAGATATATATAAATGAAAAAAGCGAGGTATATTCCCCGCTTTTTATATTTTAAAACAATTTTATTAATTCGTCTGATCGTCAATTTCTGCATCAGGAGCATTTTTCTTTACCGATTCGATGCCGCTGTCTCTCGCAGAAACGCTTTCGTACATTTCACTGTGACCAATTACCTGACCGTTTCCCCCTTTTAAATTAAAATACGGCTTCCCGCTTTTGGACTCCAGTTTATCATAACGATCATCGTCTGTTGCATTCTTTTTAACCGATTCAATTCCGCCCGAGCAGGCAGATTTTGTACTGTAACCTTCACTGGTTAAAATCGTCTGTCCGTTTCCGGCCTTTAGATTAAATTGAAACTCTCCGTTGGCTCTTGTTGTCATTACAAATTTTCCCATGCAGTTTAAATTTTAAGGTAAGTAATAGTTATTTTGCTGCCGATAAAAATACAAAACTTAGTAATATAAAATCGACATTGGATTTAAATAATACATACAATGATGTTGTTAAGGTGTTTTTATTCAATGGTTTGAAAAGTTTTTCTGATTTTGTAAAGTGAAGTGGTTTTCGAATGAAGTTAAAAGAATCCATTTGGCAGAGTTTCATTTGCAAGGGGAATAATACTGCTGTAAAAAATTAATGTTTCTACTTCTGTTATTTTTTTTCTAATTTTAAAGTATTAAAGCCATTAACACTTAATTACTCTTCCTATTTTATGAATGAAATAAACCAGATTCTAAAAGCCTGCGAGAAAGCAAAATCGGAAGGAAAGCAAATGGCTTTGGCAACGGTAGTGAAGGTAGAAGGTTCGTCGTACAGAAAACCCGGTGCCCGAATGTTGGTTACAGAAGATGGAATTCTTACCGGTGCTATAAGCGGAGGCTGTCTGGAAGGCGATGCGTTGCGAAAAGCGCTTCTGGCTATACATCAGAAACAAAATAAACTGGTCACCTATAATACAAGCGACGAGAACGATGCTGAGGTCGGCTTACAATTGGGCTGCAACGGAATTGTACATATTTTATTTGAATATATTAATGACGAAATTCCAAACAATCCGATTTATTTGCTGCAGCAATTAGGTTTAGAAAGAAAACCAGCCGTAATGGTTACTGTTTTTTCCCTTAAAAGAAATGCTTTACAAACCGGAACGGTACTTTTTTATAGAAAGGACAATCCGATTTTAAATCTAAATAAAGACGTTTTAAATCTAATTTCTCATGCAGAAGAGGTAATCAGAAAAAAGAAATCAATCGTAACTAAAACTACAGAGCAGGATAATGAGGCCTTAATCGAATATATTGAACCGTCAATTTCGCTTGTTATTGCAGGTGCCGGAAATGATGTACAACCCTTAACCAAAGCTGCAGCAGTTTTAGGCTGGGAGATTACGATTGGAGACGGACGGGTCTTGCAGGCAACAGAAAAACGTTTTCCGGATGCAGATAATGTAAGTGTGGTTAAGGCAGAGGAATTTCTTGACCGAATTTTAATTGACGATTTTACATATTTTGTTTTGATGACGCATAATTACAAATACGATCTGGCTGTTTTAAAATCCTTATTGCAGACTAATTTTCACTATATCGGAATCCTCGGACCAAAGTCTAAATTCATGCGAATGCTGGATGATCTGCAAACAGAGGGAATAAAGGTTAGCGAAGAACAGCTTCAAAAAATTTACAGTCCGGTCGGACTTGATCTGGGTGCCGAAACTTCAGAACAAATTGCATTATCAATATTGGCTGAGATTCAGGCGGTTTCAACACGAAAAGGAGGGACTTCGCTAAAACATAAGAAAGGTAAAATTCATGATGAAATTCCACATGCAGAGTAAAATGCAAAATAAAACAGGAATTATTATTTTGGCTGCCGGAAATTCTTCACGACTTGGCAGACCCAAACAATTGTTGAAATATAAAGATGCTACGTTGTTGAAAAACACGATTTCAGAAGCATTAAAGGTCGAAAATGCGTTTGTCATTGTGGTTACAGGATCTAACAATAATTTAATAGAAAAAGATCTTGATGCTGTAGAAACATTCATTTCTTATAACGCCCAATGGCAAAACGGAATGGGAACTTCAATCTCTCACGGAATTAGCAAATTACTGAGTTTAAATCCAGATTGTGAGAAATGCATTTTAGCAGTTTGCGATCAGCCTTATGTAACAAAATCGGTTTTCGAAAACTTAATTCATGAATCTGAGTTAAAGGAAAAAGGTATTGCTGCATCAGCATATTCAGGCACATTAGGAACACCGGTTTTATTTCACAAAAAATACTTCAGTGAACTTCTTGAATTGAAAGGAAAAGAAGGAGCAAAGAAAATTATCGCCAAATATGCCGAAGATGTCATTTCAGTTTCTTTCGAAAAGGGAAATATAGATATTGATACTGAGGAGGATTATTTACGAATAAAGTGACAGTGGTTTTAGGTACAAATACTCAATGTTTTTGCCACAAAGGCGCAAAGACACAAAGTTTGGGCTTTAAATTAAAATTGTATTGCGTCCAAATTTAGCTGGATGTCAGAAAGGTAGAAATGTCTAAGTTTTTTTGCTGCAAAGTCTCAAAGACACAAATTTAGTTGAATTGCGTCCAGCTTTAGCTGGATGTCTTAAAAAATCAAGCATTAAAGGCTTTAGCCAAATTACTAACAATTTGGCTAAAGCCTTTTCTAATCTCAATGTATTCGTCCAGTTATTAGGCAATTCAAAAAAAACTTTGCGCCTTCGCGTCTTCGTAGCAAAATATTAAACTTACCCACGCAACTTTCGACACAGATCCAAAACCTTTTCTATTGTAAAATCAATTTCTTCTTCAGTGGTATACTTGCTAAGACTAAAACGAATTGAACTCAAAGCCTCATCATCAGACAATCCCATTGCCTTCAAAACATGTGATGGTTTAGAGGTCACGGCAGAACAGGATGCACCATTAGATACAGAAATAGTACTTAAAGCCATTATTAATTCCTCAGAATTAACGCCCGGAAAACAAATATTCGAAGTAGTACAAATGCGGTTTTCAGCACTGCCATTTACAAAAGAACCTTCAAACTGCAGCAAACCTTTTTCCAGTTTGTCTCTTAAAAATTGAATTCTTTTTTTGTTTTCTTCTAATTCATTTACAGTGATTTCGCATGCTTTACCTAAACCAATTATTCCGGTAGTATTTAGAGTGCCGCTGCGTAATTTTCGCTGCTGATTGCCACGTGAAATCTGTGGAATGAGTTTTAGTCTGGCTTCCGCCGAAATATAGAGGGCTCCGACACCTTTTGGACCGTGAAATTTATGGGCGGATAGTGCTAAAAGATCGATTCCCAGTTTCTTAACGTCAATTTCAGTTTTACCTGCAGCCTGTGTGGCATCACACAAAAACACCACATTTTTACGCTTTAAAATCGTCGAAATTTCATTTATATTTTGTAAAACGCCTGTTTCATTATTGGTAAACATTCCTATGAAAGCCAGTGTTTTATCTGTAGTTATTTCGTCTAAAAGATTAATATTGATAAGGCCATCATTCCCAGTGGGCATATAAGTAATTTCAAAGCCAATGTCCTCCATAAACTCACAACATTCTAAAACCGCTTTATGTTCTGTTGCTATTGTCACTAAATGTTTTTTCTGCTCATTTGCCAATCCTTTTATGGCAAGATTGATGGCTTCAGTTGCTCCCGATGTAAAAACAATTTCTTCTGCTTCGGCATTAATTAAATCAGCAGTTTGCCAGGCCGCTTTTTCAATTCCGTCGTTTGCTGTTAATCCTGCGAGATGGCTGCTTGAAGCATTGGCGTAAGATTCGGTAAAGTATGGAATCATCGCTTCTAAAACCCGTTCGTCAATTTTAGTAGTGGCGTTATTGTCGAGGTAAATTATTCTTTGCTGCACAATATTTAATCTTTATAAGGTAAAAATACAATTTGTAAAATTCATTAGTATTAAATTCATAATAAAATCTCAGCAGCAGCTCACTGAAAAATTGAGCTATTTCGGCACCTAAAAAAGCGAAATTATAATTATTCTAAATAAGAGAACTGTTTGAATATTATAATTTTTTGTTATTTAAGTTCTTTAAATTTGTTAGAATGACAAAAAGTGAATTTGCTAATTTAACAAATAGACTGAATGGCTTCCAAGAAAATAAATCAGAATAAAGAAACGTCGGAAGACTCCAATTCCCGTCGTGACTTTATAAAAAAGTCAGGACTTTTTACAGCTCTTGCCTTTGCGCCGCCAACTTTGGTAATGGCTTCAGAGAAAAAATGGGATGAGAAAATTGCTGAGTATTTAGAAACAGTGCCACTTTCTATTGAAGTAAATGGTAAAAAGCACGTTCTAAATATTGAACCCAGAACTACTTTACTCGATCTGCTGCGGGAACAATTACAACTTACGGGAACAAAGAAAGGATGTGATCACGGGCAATGTGGTGCATGTACTGTCCATGTAAACGGAACCAGAATTTTATCCTGTTTGTCGCTGGCCTCCATGCAGCAAAATGCGCAGGTTACCACAATCGAGGGACTTACAAAAGGTAAAAAGCTGCATCCTATGCAGGAAGCTTTTATCAAACACGATGGTTTTCAATGCGGATATTGCACCCCGGGACAAATCATGTCGGGAATTGCCTGTATAAAAGAAGGCCATGCCAACAGCAGAGAAGAAATTAAGGAATATATGAGCGGAAACATCTGCAGATGTGGTGCTTATCATAATATTGTCGATGCTATTACTGAAGTTAAGGAAGGAGGAAAGGAACTATGAAAAACTTTCAGATAATTAAAGCGCTGTCTTCTTCGTCGGCAGTGGCGAGTTCAACAAAGGATTCTTCTGTTATGTTTATTGCAGGCGGAACCAATCTGGTTGATTTAATGAAAAAAAATGTTGTTGCTCCAGATAAATTGATTGACATCAATTCTTTAGACTTAAAAAAGATTGAATTTTTAAAAGGAAAAACAGCTATTGGTGCCTTGGCAAAAAATAGTCAGGTTGCAGAAGATTCATCCATAAAAGAAAAACATCCTTTACTTGCCCTGGCTTTGGCAGCGGGAGCTTCACAGCAAATTCGCCATATGGCTACTGTTGGAGGAAATATGCTGCAGCGAACCCGTTGTTCGTATTTTTATAATACCGATATGCCCTGCAATAAAAGAGTTCCTAAAAGCGGTTGCGGAGCCATTGGAGGCGTTAACAGGATGCACGCGGTTTTTGGTGCTTCCGATAGTTGTATTGCAGTTCATCCGAGTGATATGTGTGTCGCTTTGGCAGCGCTGGATGCAACGGTTCTGGTTGAAGGCCCAAAGGGAAAAAGACAAATCAATTTTACAGATTTTCATCGTCTACCGGGAAATTCTCCTGAAAAAGACAATACTTTAGAAAATAGAGAATTAATAACGCATCTCGAAATTCCGGATCATAATTTTACCAAAAATGTTCATTACCTGAAAGTTAGGGACAGAAGCAGTTATGCATTCGCATTGGTTTCGGTTGCTGTGGCTTTAGATCTAAAGAACAATACAATACAAGATGTCAGACTTGCCATGGGAGGTGTTGCGCACAAACCGTGGAGACTGACAGAAACAGAAGAGTTCCTGAAAGGAAAAACAGTTTCGGAAGAAACGTTCAGACAAGCGGGAAATTTATCGATGAAAGGCGCAAGAGGATACGGCGATAACGATTTTAAGCTGATTCTCGGAACCAACGCCATAACAGAAGCACTTACAATAGCAGCATCAAAATAATTAAATTATGAGCAAAACAAGTAATATTAATAGAGTTGACGGATTTGCTAAAGTAACGGGCTCGGCAACATACTCGGCAGAATATAAAACTCCCGGAGTCGTATATGCCTGTTTGGTAGGCAGTACAATTGCAAAAGGAAGAGTTAAAAGCATCGACACTAAAAAAGCAGAATGGGCGCCCGGCGTTCTGGCGGTTATTACGCATCTAAATGTAGATAAGCCGATTGGATATGAAAAAGCAAAAGACAAACATAATTTTGGTCAGCCGCTTCAGATTTTCAAAGATGATTCGGTTTTGTACTATGATCAGCCCATTGCCTTGGTAATTGCCGATACATTCGAGCGTATGCAATATGCGGCAAGTTTAATTAAAGCCGATTATTTAAAGGAAGAACATATTACTGAACTGCAGAAAGCGGCCGATAAAGAGAAAAAAGTAGAAACAGATAAAGGAAACGATTACCATCGCGGTGAACATGATGGCTATAAAAATGCAGAGGTAGTTCTGGAAACTGAATATACCATTCCGACAGAAGTTCACAATCCAATGGAATTGGCGAATATCATTGCCAAATGGGATGGTAATAAACCAATTTTATATACCAAAAGTCAGGGAGTCGAAGGTACACGTAAAAGTGTAGCAGGAGTTTTTGGCGTTCCTATAGAAGATGTTGAGGTACACTCAGAATATATTGGTGGTGCATTCGGAATGGGATTACATACCTGGCCTTATGAAATCGCAGCTTTAATCGGAGCTAAAAAATTAAACCGTCCTGTAAAATTAGTTTTGCATCGCGAGCAAATGTTTACCAATGTAGGTTTCAGACCTTACACCATTCAAAAAATGGGTTTAGGAGCGACTAAAGATGGTAAATTAACGGGTTTAACGCATGAAGCTGTTGCCATGACATCGAGTTATGAGGATTTTATGGAGGGAACGGTTAACATGTCGAGATTTATTTACGATTGCTCGAATGTTTCTACACGTTACAGAATCGTGCCTTTGGACACTTGTACACCAATCTGGATGCGTGGCCCGGGAGAAGCGACAGGTTCATTTGCTTTGGAATCTGCTATGGATGAAATGGCGTATAAATTAAATTTAGATCCAATCGAATTTCGTAAACTTAATTATGCCGAAAAAGATCTGGAACAAAATAAACCCTGGAGCAGTAAATTTCTTTTAGAATGTTACGAAGCCGGTATGGAAAAAATTGGCTGGAAAAACCGAAAAAACAAACCCGGTTCTGTAAAAGAAGGAGATTGGCTGGTAGGCTACGGAATGGGAACCGGAACTTTTGGTTCATACCGAAATCCCACTTCGGTAAAAGCTAAGTTTCTAGCCGATGGAAATCTGGTGCTGCAATGCAGTGTCAACGATATGGGGCCTGGAACTGCTACTATGATGACAGCAATCGGAGCTGAAATTACAGGTTTGCCGACAGAAAATGTAATTATCGAAATGGGTAAAAGCGGATTGCCAAAAGGACCAACGCAAGGAGGTTCTGCAACTACTTCTTCAGTTGGTTCTGCCGTACATGATGCCTGTAATTTGTTAGTAAGCAAAGTGATCGGACTGGCAAGTCAGACCGCAGAGTTGAAAGGAATTGCGGTTACAGATCTGAGTTTTGAAAATGGAGTTATTTCGTCTAAAAACAAAAAATCAAAATCGGTTACATTAGCTTCACTTTTAAGTGCAAATAAAATAGAAGATTTTGAAGCAGAAACACTTTCAAAAGGTGCAGAAGAGGCTAAAAAATATTCTATTTATTCTTTTTCAGTACATTTTGTAAAAGTGCTGGTGAATCCGAATTTGGGAAAAATCAGATTAGCTCATGTAGTTTCCTGCGCGGATATTGGAACCGTAATCAGTCAAAAAACATCTGCGGGACAAATGTTTGGCGGGGCAGTAGGCGGAATCGGAATGGGTTTAATGGAAGCATTAGAAATCGACCATCGTTTTGGCCGTCCAATCAATAATAATTTTGCGGATTACCATGTTCCGGTAAACGCCGATATTGAAAAACAGGAAGTGTTTTTTGTCAATAAAAAAGATCCGGTGAGCAACCCGATGGGAACAAAAGGTCTGGGAGAAACGGCTTTAGTTGGAATGGCACCTGCAATTGCAAATGCTGTTTTTAACGCAACCGGAAAACGGGTTCGTGATTTACCAATTACATTAGATAAAATTATAGAAACTGTAAAGGTTTAAAGCGACAGATTATTTCAATTAAAAGGATTTTTTTAGCCACGAACTACACGAATTACGCTAATTTTTTTCTACTAAATTGAAAATCTTTGCGAAAGCTTTTACCACAAATTGCACAAATTCCCTCAAATTATTTTTAAAATCTAATTTGTGAAAATTTGTGAAATTTGTGGCTATAATTTTTTAAAATTGAAATAATAATTCGTGAATTCGTGGCTATAAAAAAAGTCGCAAAGCTTAAAAAACTTTGCGACTTTGCGCCTTCGCGGCATATATTATTAAAATTACTTAACTGTAATTGGCAATTCAACCGTAGTTTTATCCCATCCAATAATTAAATTAGCCACATTTCCCTGAGTTGTAAAAGCAATAGATAACGCTTCAATAACATCAGAAACCGATTTTACAGGTACAGAAACTCTCACAACATCTTTCTTTTCGTCATACGCGTAACCACCCCATAAATCCAATTCTTTATTGATGATAATGGTCCATTTGTCTTTCTCAGGAATTGCAAATAAACTGTAAGTCCCGGCAGCCACATTTTTACCGCCAATAGTTACCGCTTTGTAAAATTTAATTTCTGTATTTTCGTTAGCACCAACCCTCCATACTTCGCCAAATTTCACTACATCACCAAAAATAGTTCTTCCTTTTACAGAAGGTCTCGCATAAATAACTTTTACGACCGGATTTGGTGTATCTGTTTTTTTGAATTTAACTGCTTTGTTTGGGAAATAAGAAATATCAACCGGACTTGCATCAAGTGGAGCAAATTTCACGACATCCTGAGCCTGAACCGAAACAGCAGCAAATAAAACAACTGCCAATAAACATAATTTTTTCATAGGATTACAATTTTTAGAATTACTACAAAGTAAGTTAATAATGAAGAAAAATCATATAATTGAGGTTTGTTTTTTGTTAATGAATTGATAATGTCACTTACATTTCTTTTTTCTTCTTTGCATAAAAATCCTGCATGATATAAAATGCTTTCTTTTTCTGTCCGTCATTTGAAATTAGTCCTTTACGGTTATAACCGTCCTGAATACCGGGAAGCAATCGTTTTGGAGATCTGAAATCAACTAGAATCCACGGACTTAATCCGCTCAGGTGCGGAATTTTTTCAATCATTTTTAAATTCTGAATGTATAGATATTCCTGATATTCTTCTGTCCAGCGCTCATTTTTTTCTCCGTGAAAGCCTGCTTTTGCATCACCTCCAAATTCAGAAACAATGATAGGTTTATTGTATTTAGACTTCCAGACGATTTTTTCGGCATCTTCAAGATTTCCACCGTACCAGCCCAGATACTGATTGAAAGCCACAATATCTAAAACTTCACCAATCGGATCATCAATAGTTTCTTTTTTTGTTAATAAAGCGGCACTAATTAATCGGGTATTATCCAAAGATCTGGTGTGTGCAGCGAGATCTTTAATAAATGTATTTCTCGCCTCAGAAATCGGAGTTTCGTTCGCCATCGACCATATAATAATGCTGGCTCTGTTTTTATCTCTTGTTACAGAAGCTGTTAATTGATCTTCGGCATTTTGATACGTGTTTTTGTTTGTGAATTCTACAGTCCAATACACCGGAATTTCCTCCCAAACCATAATTCCCATTTTATCTGCTTCGCGGATAATATTTTCGTTATGCGGATAATGTGCCAGACGAACATAATTACAGCCCATTTCTTTTGCCCAGTTTAAAAGTCTTAAAGCATCTTCTTTTGAATTCGCACGGCCGCCTTTGGCATTTTCTTCATGTATGGAAATTCCGCGCAGGAAGATTTGTTTTCCGTTCAACAGGATTTTATCGTCTTGGGTTTCAATCGTTCTGAAACCAATCTGATCTTTTATGTTTTTTCCGTTAAAGTCAATCGAAACGTCGTACAATTTCGGATTTTCCGGCGACCAGTATGAAATTTTCTTTACCGGAATTTCAAAATTTAAAATTCCGTCCGCGCCGATTTTGCCTTTGTAATTGATTTTTAATTCGGGGATCGAAATTGAAACGGCGTTTTGTGATGCTTCTATATTGTTGATTTTAATAAAACCTGAAATAACATTAGCATTATTCTTTTTCAACTGTATTGTATAATCTTCCACAAAAGAATTTTCCTCTTCAATCAAAGTTACATCGCGTGTAATACCTCCGTAATTCCACCAATCAGTATTCACAGTCGGTACATCTTCTTTATGACGCGTGTTATCAACTTTAATAACTAAAAAATTGTCTTTTGGTTTTACAATCGACGTAATTTCGTAATTGAAAGGTGTAAAACCACCTTCATGAGTGCCGAGTTTTTTTCCGTTTAAATAAATATCTGCTTTATAATTGATTGCTCCAAAATAAACGAACAGCCGTTTCTTAGGCGATAAATTATAATCGAAAGATTTTTTAAACCACACATTTCCCTCGTAATATTTCAGTTCAGAAATCTGAGAATTCCAATCTCCCGGAATGGTAATGGTCGGCGACTTATCAAAATCATATTCTACCAGTTCCTGCTTGTTTTCTGCATGATAATTATTAAAAAATGCACCTTTTGCCGGTTTTTCCTGTTTGTCATACTGATCTAAATGAAAACTGTAGAATCCCGTCTGATACGGATCGACAATATAATTCCAGACTCCGTTTAAAGAAGTTGTATTTCGATTGGGAACATTGGATATTAAGTTTTGAGCAAATCCTAAAACGGAAAAGGTTAGGAGGAATGCGGTTAATAGTTTTTTCATTTTTTTGCTTTTTGTATTTGTGTTTTGCCAAGAAGGCGCTAAGTCGCAAAGATTTTATTAATACCGATTAAAAGAATTTTGTTTCCCGCAGATTTTAAAAGATCTAAGCACATTGAAAATGATTTTTAAATTTGCGCTAAACAAAAACTTAGTGGCTTAGCGTCTTTGCGATTAAAAAATTATCGTGGAGAAATCCTCAAATATTCTCCTTTAAAACTCTGGTTCAAAGCCGTCATCTCAATCACATTGCCGGAACCGTCCGGAATTACTTCAATAGAAGCTTTTCCATTTGCCATTCTGATGGATTCACTCCCTGTCGGAGTTCCCTGATTTTTTAATGTTTTCCCGCCTTTCAGACATTGAAAGTAGACACTAGCTTCATAATCCAGACAACGTAAATTGTTATTATCAACTGCAATTGCCGAAACCAGATAATGGCCATTATTCATTTTTTCTGCAGACAATTGAAGCGAAACCGCCGTATCATTTTTGTTGAATCGATAATTTACTTTCAGTGTATCAGAAACCGTTTTGCCGTCTTTATTTTTTCCAACTGCAATTAAAATATTTTCACCTTTTGTAAAATTAACATCCCAAGTTAAGCCATTTGCAGGATACAAAGAAAGATTTCGCTGTTTTTCTCCCAATGATTTTCCGTTATGCACTAATGTAACTTTTTCACAATTACTAAAAACACTTAAAGTTCTCGGCGTGTTTTCAGGTCCCTGACGTTCTGTCCACGTATGCGATTCTATGTAAGTAAAAGGCTCTTTTGCCCAATAACTTTTAAAAACATAATAAGCATCTTTGGGAACTCCGTCTCGGTCTGTCAGACCTTTCTGGTTCATGTACGGAATATCATCTTCCGGTCGTAACGGTGTTGCAAAATCCTTAAAAGCCCACTGAATATTACCCACAAACATTGGATCGTTCTCCGAGATATGCAAATGCCAGTCAAATAAATCAACGATGTAATTTTCGCTCCAGTCGCCAATTTGCGCAATGTTTGCGACTTTGGTCTGTACAATAGCTTCTTCCCAGCCTTCCGCTTTAATCACATTTTCGCCCGTAACGGGATTTTCGCTGTGACGGCCAACATGACTGTCTCCGCCATATTCTGCATGAATAAAATGTTTGTATTCTTTCTTGTAGACATCGATTGCTTTTTGATAACTTTTATAACTTCCGGAATACCAGCCTGACCAGATCGAAGGCGAGAAAACATCTACGATATGCGAACCTTCATAATATTTTCTGATTGCCGTTTTTCTTGTCGGATCCAATTTATGCGCAATGTCATTCAATTCCGTTAAAAAGATATTGGTTTGCTCTGCATTATCTCCGTCAGGAAAGTCAGGAAGCCAGTTCATTTCGTTTCCTAAAGACCAAATAATAATACTCGGATGATTGTAATTTTGATGGATGATTTCCGCAAGCATATTTTTGGTATTGGTTTTCCAGGCATCGTTTCCAATTCCGCCACGACACCACGGAAGTTCGTCCCAAACCAATAAACCTAATTCATCACACGCTTTATAAATTTCAGGATCTTGCGGATAATGTGCCAGACGAACAAAGTTGGCTCCCATATCTTTTATCGATTTCATATCTGCATAATGTTGCGCATTGGTCATCGCAGCGCCAACTCCGGCCTGTTCTTCGTGACGATGCGTCCCGCGAATGAGAAGGCGTTTCCCATTTAAATAAAACGGACCGTGATCTTTAAATTCAAACCACCTAAAACCCACTTTCTCAAAAATGCTGTCTTTAATTTGATTTTTTTCTAATAGATAAGTAGTTAAAGTATATAAATTCGGCTTTTCCGTATCCCAGAGTTCCGGGTTTTTGATGTTTTCGAAAGTAACGGTTGAAGTTTTATCAGAAACCAGGACTTTTTTGCTTGCTACTTTTTTGCCTTTCGGATTTTTTAATGTTACAATCAATGATAAATCTTTTGAATTATCGGGATTCAGAATTGAAGAAACAAGTTGAACCGATGCTTTTTTTGCCGAAACTTCCGGTGTTGTAATTTTGATATTTTCAATATGATTTTTGTATTTGGAAACTAACCAAACGTCGCGTGTAATTCCGCCATAAATAAAGAAATCACTTTTTTGAGACGGAATAATTTCAATGTCATAACTGTTGTCAACACGAACCAATATATCGTTGTTTCCTTCTTGGATAAATTTCGTAATATCAATAGAAAAACCAATATATCCGCCAATATGTGATCCGGCTTCCTTTCCGTTTACATAAACTTTTGTTGTAACATTTGATCCTTCAAAGTACAAAGAATAAACCTGGTCTTTATCAACTTTCGCAATATTCAATTTCTTCTGATACCAGCTCGCATCGCGCCTGTAACCCGGATTTAAATCGGTTGCGTCTTCGGCATTCCAGGTGTGCGGTAAATTTAAAGTTGTCCAATTTGAAGCATTAATTGCCTCGTTGAGGTTTGAAGTATGGTTTTCCAGATAAAGCCAATGGTCATTAATATTCATTTTTGTCTGAGCAAAACAGCTGCTCAGACAAATTTGAAAAAAAACAAAAAGCGCAAAAAGTGAAAAAGTTTTATTCATAGTTACAAAGGTTCAGAGGTTCAAAGGTTTTTTTATTTTAGGTTCAAAGGTCCAGCGTTTCAAAGATTCAAAGGTTGAAAAACTTTGTCGCTTTGTTATCTTTTTAAAGACTCAAAAGCCTTTGTCACTTTGCTCCTTTGAGCCTTTGTACCTTTAACAAAGCCTCTAAAAAATAATAATCGGCATAGATAATGGGCTCGTCAATTTCATCATGTTTCGGCCAGTTACCAGTACTGTGATCGAGTAGGAAAGGGGCTTTTACTGCTGTATCAATAATATATTTTTCTGTCTGGACAGCGGCCATCATTTTATCCGCGAAAGCGAGGTAACTTTTATTTTGGGTATAACTGTACAATTCGTATAATCCTGATGCCATCACCATTGCCGCAGAAACGTCGCGTGCTGCATTTGGAATCGCCGGATCTTTAAAATCCCAATAGGGAATTCCGTCTTCGGGCAGGTTTTTATGCGACATAAAAAATTTCGCAGTTCCTTCTGCCTGTTTTAGATATGCAGGATCTTTGGTATACCGGTACGACATTGTAAATCCGTATACTGCCCATGCCTGTCCGCGTGCCCAAACCGAATCATCGCTATAACCCTGCAAGGTCGTTTTCTTTCTGACTTTTCCCGTTTCCGGATTATAATCGATAACGTGATAACACGAATTGTCTTCTCGGAATTGGTTTTTTAAAGTAGTATTAGCATGCTGAATCGCAATGTCACGATATTTCGGATTTCCGGATAATTTTGAAGCTTCGAATAACAATTCTAAATTCATCATATTATCGATAATAACAGGATAATCCCAAATCTCTTTATTGAAATCCCAGGAACGAATGGAACCCACTTTCGGACTAAATCTTTTGCATAAAGTCTCTGCGCCTTTAATAATTACCGCTTCGTATTCTTTTTTGTTTTCCACTTTCAGCGCTTCTCCAAAACTGCAAAACACTTTAAAACCTACATCATGCGAATTACTGTTGACACTTTCTTTTTTGCTGAAAGGCGTCCACTTTTGAGCTTGTTCTTTATATTTTGAATCTCCTGTAAGACGGTAAAGCTGCCAAAGATTTCCGGCAAAAAAACCACTGGTCCAGTCTCTGCTGGGCACTTTATGAATTTCATTCGTTTTGATATTCATGCTTCTTGGCATCGACATGGAATCGACCGGATAATCGAGGAGCATTTGGTAACGGGTTTCCAGCATCTTTTCTGCAGAAACGGTTACTGTGTTTTTTTTAGGAATAATTCCGGGCTTGCAAGCGGTTCCCAGCGCTGCAAAACCCAGAATTAAAGAAACAAAATTGACATTCTTCATATTTTAAAATATATTTTTTGACGCTGATTAGACGATTCGCTTTCGCGAAAACGCTAATTGTTCGCGGATTTTTATATTTCACGCAGATTTATCTGATTAAGCAGATTGGCAGATTTTTAGTTGTGCCACTATTTCTATTTAAAAATAAATCTGCTTTATCTGCTAAAATCATTTTAAAATCTGCGTGAAAATTTTCTCCCGCAGATTTAGGTGATTTTTATTTCACGCAGATTTACACCGATCTAAGCAGATTTGGCAGATCTTTTTTTATTTCCAATTTAGATTTAAAACTAAATTGGCCCAATCTGCATAATCTGCGAGAGAATAATACTTAGAGTTTAAATATAAAATCTTTAAAATCCGCGTACCATAATTAGCATTTAGTAACCAGGATTATTAGGTTTTAAATTTGGATTAATCGCTAATTCTGTTCCCGGTAATGGCCATAGATAATCTTTATTCGGATCGAAATTGGCATGCGGTTCCAATCCGTTCGGACCAAAAACTTCCGGACCATTTTTTAGTCTTTTAATATCGTACCATCTGATGTATTCGAACGCCAGTTCCAATCGTCTTTCATCTATAACCATTTTTCTAAAATCGGACTGGGAAAGTCCAGGCGTTACATTGGCAGGAAACGAAACCAGTTTGCCGGCTTTGTTTCTCGCTCTGGCACGAACGCGGTTTACATAGCCATCAGCTTCTGTAGTTCCCGGAGTGATTTCGTTTAAAGCTTCGGCGGCAGTTAATAAAACTTCTGCATAACGCATGGTAATATAATTGTGCTGCGAAGTTCTCCCGTTGGCTCCGGCTTTTCCCGGAAAACGGAAATATTTGGCAATATGCGGACGCGGTGCTTTTTCGTTATCGCTTGAAGGGAAAACCTGTAAAGATCCGCCCGGGCCCGTTTTTTTTCTGATAATAGTATCAAAACTTACTGCTCTTCTGTAATCTCTCTGATCCCAGGTATTGAATACTTTTAAAGACGGAACAGCAACCGAAAATCCCTGTCCGTAACTGTAACTGTCATCTTTTAAAGAACCGGTGAAAAACGCTGTATAATCCTGACCGTAATTACCAGAAGTCAGGTTATTAAAGTCAATTGTAAAAAGAGGCTCTTTTAGAGAAGCGGTTTTATTAGCATTAAACAAATCCTGAAAATCGGCATCAAGACCTAAACCAAATTTAGCTTCGTTTGTAATAACAAATCGGGCTTCATCATAAGCTTTTTGATATTGTCCAAGAGTCAGATAAACTGAAGCCAGATAGCCCGCAGCTGTCCCTTTTCCGGGAATCGCTTTTACTTTTGGTTTATCATCCAGCCATTGCTTGGCAAATTCCAGGTCGGCTATAATTTTAGGATAAACGTCTGCTTCTTTAGTTTTTGATAACGAATTTACCTGAGAAACATCATTAACCACAAAATCAACATACGGAATATCTCCGAAAAGGCGAACCAGATGGTAATATGTAAAAGCTCTGGCAAAATAAGCCTGCGCTACAATCGCATTGACTTTTGCAGGATCTCCGGGTGTCTTTTTAGCACCTTCAATTGCCTGATTTGCTGCTGTAATAATCACATACGACTGTGGCCAGAAGTTCGCTACCAAAGCATTTGTATCGTTCATACTCATGTCATTCACATCAATACGTGCTGCCTGCGTGGTTCTGTCGCCAATATCGGCCATATCGTCGCGAAGCATCAACGCAATTGTAAATTCTCTTCCCCAATAATTATTGTGGGCAATATTTGCAAAAGCGCCGTTTACAGCCGCCTGCAAATCATCTGTATTATTGAAGAAATTATCCGGACGAATGATTCCTACCGGTTTTTCTTCGAGATCAGAACAACTGAAAAAGGCGAGTGTTCCGATGAATAGAAAAGCTATATATTTTTTCATGATATCTTTATTTGACTAAAATTTTACATTAAATCCGAAAGTAAATGTTCTTACGTTTGGATATCCTCCGTAATCCAATCCTAAATTGGTATTACTTCTTGAATTGGTATCGTTGAGGTAATTCGTCTCAGGATCTGTCCCAGGATAATCAGTAATCGTCCAAAGGTTTTGTGCACTAATGTAAAAACGGACTTTGTTCAGTCCCATTTTCGAAACTACTTTTTCATCGAGACTGTAACCGATCGAAACGTTTTTCAGACGGATGTAACTTCCGTCATAAACAAATCTTGATGTAATTCTTTTGGTTCTCGCAGCATTGACAGGAACGTTTGTATCTGTATTGGTCGGTGTCCAGGAATCTAAAACTTCAGTTGTAGCATTGTTATTTCCTGATGCCAGTTCCATTAAAGTGTAATTCAAAATTTGATTGCCTTGTGAACCTTGAAAAAAGATATTCAAATCGATATTTTTATACGTGAAATCATTATTGAATCCGAATATGAAATCAGGATTCGGATTTCCTATAATCGTTTTATCCTGAGAGTCCAGTTTTCCGTCGCCGTTAACATCCCTGAATTTTTCACCTCCGGCAATCGTTTCAAAATTACCCGGTATAACCGTTTCTCCCTGTTGAATTACCCCATCATAAACAAATCCAAAGAAAGAACCAACAGGTTGTCCTACTCGTAAAATCTGCGATTCTGTTGCCAAAAAGTGGCCCGGGGCAGAGTTGATTAAAAGGTCTTTGTTATCTGCCAGCTTCAATACTTTGTTTTTGTTTGATGAAATGTTAAAATTCGTTGACCATGTAAAATCGGCGCCAATAAAATTTTTGGTATTAATTCCCAATTCCCAACCTTTATTTTCCAGTTCCCCAACGTTCTGAAGCTGAGAAGCAATTCCTGAAATTCCCGGAAGCGGTCTGTTAAACAAAAGATCTTTGGTAATTGTTTTATAATAGTCTGCAGTCAGGCTGATGCGGTTATCAAACAATCCTAAATCAATTCCGTAATCCTGCTGATAGGAAGTTTCCCATTTCAGATTTGGATTATCTAAAGCAGTTAATTGTACAGAATTCACAATTACATCGCCGCTCACATAATAAATTTCAGAAAATCTGGACAGCGTAGAATAAGCCCCAATCGAAGGATTTCCTGTTGCTCCGTAACTTGCTCTGAGTTTAAGATTGGAAATGGTTTTATTTTCTTTTAAGAAATTTTCATTGCTGATATTCCATCCAATTGCTCCGGATGGAAAAGTTCCGTATTTGTAGTTTTTACTAAAACTCGAAGAACCATCTCTTCGCGCTGTAAACGTAAATAAATATTTATCGGCATAGTCAAAGTTTAACCTTCCGAAAGCAGAAATTAATTCTGTTTCAGATAATCCTGAATCGGGTTTTAAGAAAACTGTTCCGGCGCCCAGATTTCGGTAGGAGTTGGTATTTGTCAAAAATCCTCTGGAAGCAGCATACGAACTTTCATTTTTGTTTTTCTGATACGAGTAACCACCTAAAACGGTCAGCATTCCTTTGTCAATAATTTCACGTTTAAACGTCAGGTAGTTTTCCGTCAAGAAAGAAGAAAAACGGGTATTGTTTACAGAAGCTTCTCCTTTGATATTTTTTCCTGCAATTAATGTTGACGGAATAAATCTTCCGGTTTGCGAATTATTATCGGTTAAACCTAAAGTTGTTTTAAAGTCCAGATCTTTCGTAATCTGATATTGTGCAAAGAAATTATTTCGGTTTACGATAGAAACGGTTTCCAGAATATTTTCCATAGCCGTTGCGTACGGATTATCGATATCATCACCAATAGGAGCTGTAGTTGTATAAGTTCCGTCTGCATTGTAAATGCCTTTATCGGGCATAAAACGATACGCAGAAGCAATTACGCCCGCCGCTCCGGTTCCGCCTGCACCGGTCTGACTTACGATTCCGTCCTTATTTTGTTTGCTGGTGAAAGTATTTAAACCCACTTTTAACTTTGGTGTCAGATCGGCTTCCAGATTACTTACAATGGTATATTTGTCAATTCCGGAATTAATAACTACTCCGTTTTGGTTGAAGTAAGTTCCGGAAACATAATATCTGACGTTTTCAGATCCGCCGGAAAAAGACAGTTGTGTATTCGAAATCATTCCGTCACGGTAAATAATATCCTGCCAGTCTGAGTTTGCCGGCCCTTGCGTATGTGTGGTAAAACTTTTTCTGTAAGCTGCAAACTGGTCAGCGTTTAACAGATGCAGTTTATTATTAACCGATTGTACAGAAGTTGAATTGCTGAATTCAATTACCGGTTTTCCGGGTTTTCCTTTTTTAGTGGTCACCATGATAACTCCGTTTGAACCTCTTGATCCGTAAATAGCCGTTGCCGATGCATCTTTTAAAACTTCAATAGAAGCAATATCCTGAGGTGCCGGCATAGAAACGCCCGCAAAACCATCCACAACGATAAGCGCATCACCACTGGCATTAATAGAAGTTCCGCCACGTACCCTGATTTTTACCGGCGCACCTGGTTCGCCTCCGTTGTTTGTCATCACAGAAACACCCGCTGCACGGCCCTGCAAGGCTTGTTCGGCATTTAAAAGAGGATAAGCCGTTAGCTCTTTTGCGGTTACAGAAGATACAGAACCTGTAATATCACTCTTTTTGCGCGTTCCGTAACCAACAACAATTACTTCGTCAAGTGCTTTTGTATCTGGTTTCAAACTAACGTTAACAACAGTTTTGTTGCCAACAGGAATTTCAACCGTCTGAAATCCGACGAAATTGAAAACCAGTACAGCATTTTTTTCAGAAACAATAACGGTATAATTCCCGTCCATATCGGCAGAAGCTCCGACAGAAGAATTTTTAATGTAAACATTAGCACCAGGAAGTCCGAGTTGATCCTCGCTGGAAACAATTTTTCCCGTGACTTTTTTGTCCTGTGCATTCATCATGAAATTTACCAGTAAAAAGGATACCAGTAAACACCATTTAAACGGTTTGTTTTTTTGGTTTGTAAACATTCATTTTTTGGTTTTAGGTTAATAAGTTAGAAAGTAGAAAAGCAATAAACTCATTCCGATTATGATAATCACAAATAAAATCTGCAATAAAAGAAAGTGTGTTTTTTTGATTTTCATACGGCAAATGTAGAAGCCAAAAAAGAAATAGAAATACAAAAAAGGGTATCCAAAAATACAGATACCCTTTTTAAAGCCTTTAATAATGCGAATTGTTTAAATAAAATGTGAGGTGTAAAAAGTGAAATGTAAAAAGTGAATAGTGAAATGTAAAAAGTGAATTGTAAAATTTAAAATGTGAGATTAAGGTGAAAAGATAGTAACATCCAACAGTTCACATCTCACATTTTACATTTTCACATCTCACATCTCACATTTTCACATCTCACATCTCACATCTCACATTTTCACATCTCACATTTCACATTTTCACATCTTCACATTTCACAATTTAACCGTCGAAGATTTGTAAAATTTGTCCGCAAATTGTGTCGGCGTTTCGCCGTACTTTTTTTGAAAGCATTTGCTAAAGTATTTCGGATTATTGAAACCGACTTTATAACTGATTTCTGAAACCGTTAATTTGTTTTGTTCTAATAATTGAGCAGCGCGTTTTAATCTAATTTCATGAATAAATTCATTTGGTGTGCAATTGGTCCAGGCTTTGATTTTTAGAAACAGCATGGTTCTGCTGACACCCAGTTCTGAACAGAAAAACGGAATATCAAATTGTTCGTTCGAGATATTTTCTTCGACAATTTTAAATGCTTTTTTTAATAATTCTTCGTCAAGTGAAGAAACCGTAATTTCAGACGGAATAAAACTGTCTTCGCTGGAAAATTTGATTTTTAGGCGTTGTGTTGTATTTAAAAGGTTTTTAACACGAAGCCTGAATTCCATTAAGTTGAATGGTTTGCTGATATAATCGTCGGCACCGCTTTCCAGGCCTTCAAATTTATAAACCAGAGAAGATCTCGAAGTTAGCAGAATCACCGGAATATGACTGGTTTTGATGTTTTCTTTTATTTTTGAACATAATTCGGTACCAACCATTTCGGGCATAATGACGTCACTGATAATCAGGTTTGGAACAAATTTTAAGGCTTTTTCTAAAGCGATTTTTCCATTTTCTGCCTCGATAATATTATAGTCTTTTTTGAGAAGGTTTTTCATGAACTTTCTTAAAACCTTGTGATCCTCAACCAATAAAATCGTTTGTTTTTCTTCGTTTACAATTAAATCTTCCAAATCATCATTTTCAACAATTTCCGATGGTTCCAATTGTGCGGTGTATTGTGCAATGTCATCACTGATTTTAAAGTCAGGAATAATTTCGCTGTCCAAAAGATGGTCGCGGCCCAAAGGCAGATTCACTTTAAAAATCACACCGCCCGAAGGTTTATTGGTAACATTGATTTTTCCTTTGTGCAGCTCCACGATGTTCTTTACAATAGAAAGTCCGATGCCGGTTCCTTTGTTGTAATTTTTCTGAACGTTATTGTGTGTCGGAACTTCAAAAAATAAATCAAAAATTTTATCGATATGTTCTTCAGCAATTCCTACACCCGAATCTTCAACTGCAATAAAAAGATGCTGGCTGTCCTGATTGATTTTAATATGGATTGAACCGCCTTTTGGAGTGTAACGAAACGCATTAGAAATTAAATTGTAAAAAACACGTTCCAGTTTATAGCGGTCAAAATAGACGAGAATTTCTTCGTTTTCGGCTTCAAAAGTATAGTCGTAGCCGCCATCTTTGGCATATTCAATAAATGATAAAAAGATTTCTCTGGTAAATTTGACAATATTGCCATTTGCAGATTCAAGTGTAACCTGATGATTTTCGAGTTTTCTGAAATCCATTAAACGATTAATGAGATTCAAAAGGTGATTGGCACTTCCTTCAATCACCAACAGTTTTTTATACATCTCATTAGTCCCGTTATAATCGGCTAAAATCTGTTGCAACGGACCTAAAATCAAAGTTAAAGGGGTTCTGAATTCGTGTGAAATATTGGTAAAGAAATCCAGTTTTAATTGGTTATTTTCTTCAATTCGCTGTGTTTCCAGATATTCCAGTTCGAGTTTTTGTTTCAGTCTGGCTTTCGATTTCATAATCCAGATCAAACCGTATAATCCTAGCCCAATTGCAATTCCGTACAATAAAAAGGCCCAGATACTACGCCATGGAGCGGGATTTACAATAATGGTTAAGGTCGTTGGCGTCTTATTCCAAACGCCGTCGTTATTGGCGCCGCGAACTTCAAACGTATACGTGCCCGGATTTTGGATGGCAAAATTGGCTTCGCTGTTTTTGGTTGTTGTCCAGTTGTTTTCCAAACCAATCAACCGATAACTGTATTGATTGTTTTTGGATCGAATGTAATTCGGAATCGCAAAGCCAATCGAGAAATTCGCTTTGTCATAATCCAGAGTAATGGTGTTTGTAAAACCAATGCTTTTCGCTAAAATTTCACTTTTATCATTCGGATTGATGATTTCGTTTTTAATTTTCAAATCGGTAATTAAAACCTGCGGAGCATATTTGTTTAAGGAAATTTTTCCTGCATCAAAATAAGTCGCGCCCGACGGACTTCCAAAATAAAACTCATTGGCCCCAATTCTTAAAGCCGAATTATCATTGAATTCATTACTCGCCAAACCGTCTTTCTGATCGTAAATCGCAATTGTTTTTTTTAACGTATTGTACTTGATAATACCCTGATTGGTACTGATCCATAAGTTTTTATTGTCATCTTCTAAAATAGAGTGAATGGAAGTGATTACAGTATTTCCGATTTTTAAATTGATTCGGTTGAATTTTTTCCCATCAAAATAATGCAGTCCTTTTGCTTTTGTGCCCACCCAGATTTTGTTTTGAGAATCCTGAAATAAAGTGAGAATATCGTCGCCCGATAAAGAAGAATGATCGTAAAAGAAATGCTGAATTGTATATTTTTGCAGATTAAAATTACGCAACGGTATACGATTCAGTCCGTTTTGCGTGCCCACCCAAAGTGTATTTTGTTTGTCTATTAAAAGAGTACGGAGAATATTATTGGTCAGAAATACTGGTTTTGTAGTATCATTTCCAATATTTTGAAATGTCTTATTCTCTGTATTGTAACGAATTAAACCTTTACCAAAAGTTCCAATCCATAAAATTTTATTTTCCGCTTTAAGCGAATACACACCACTTTCTTTTAATAGGTCGATTAAATCGGATGCAATTCTGTTGTCTTCGATTTTTTTTGAAATTGTGTTGTAAGCAGAAAGTCCTTTAGAAAAAGTTCCAATCCATAAAATATGATCGTCAGAAAGGCACATCGCCTTAATGTCATTTTTATTGGTTTGTCCGGTTTTACTGTTAATGTAACTTACAGTTTCTGTGTTTTTATTGTAAATGGTGATTCCGCCGCCTTCCGTTCCAAAATAAATGTTCTCGTTTTTATCATCAATTATCGAACTGACAACATCAAAACTCATCGGAATCTTTTTCGAATTCTGATTGTAATTGGAGAAATTGACATTTGAAACATCCCAGAGATTCACGCCTTTGTAATAACAGCCAATCCAAATAGAACCTTTTTGATCTTTAAAAAGCGATTTAACTTTGTCGATTCCGTTGTTATTGTTGCTGTTGTTTATTTTCTGAAGAGTTTTATCCTTTCCTAAAATATAAATTCCGTCGTAAGCGCCAATCCATAAAGAACCTTGATTGTCAATTATTAAGGACCGAATATCAGAATTGATTTCACGATATTTTTCATTCTTTAAAAAAGAAATAAAGTTTTTCTGTTTTTGATCGAATTTTAAAAGTCCTTTATTTTTGGTACCAATCCACAAACTACCGTCTTTCTCTTCAATTACAGATTGGACGTTTAATAAATCAGTAGTATTTAAAGGATAATTTTTAAAGGAAAGTTTGCCGTTTTTTCTACTAATCAATTGGCACAAACCTTTTGTAGTTCCAACCCAGATTTCGCCTTTTTTAATTTTTAAAATACTCAGTATATTATTGCTCGGAAGGGTGGAAGCATCATTATCTGAATGGAAAACGGAGGCAAATAACCCTGTTTTTTTGTTTAAAATCGTTAATCCTTTAGAAGTTCCAAACCACATTTCTCCGCCAATTTCGCGAATGGTCCAAACGGCATTATTACTAATGGTATGATTGGCTTTGGTATGCAAATATCTCGTAAATCGATTGGTAACAGGATCGTAGCAATTGAGTCCGTTATAAGTTCCTACCCATATTTTTCCAGAAGTATCTTCTTCAATTGCCAAAATATCGTTGTTACTTATAGAATATTTATCTGAAGCATCGTTTCTGAAAATGGTAAACCGGCTTCCGTCATATTTATTCAGTCCGTCGCGCGTTCCAAACCACATCTGCCCGAATTTATCCTGATGAATGGCAATGACAGAACTTTGCGAAAGTCCATCTGTAGTAGAAATGTTTTTAAGACGGTATTTATTTTGGGAAAATAGATTTCCGAAAATAAGTATAATTGTGAGTAAAGCTATTTTGTATTTCATAGCGTTTTTTTATTTAGTCACGAAGGCGCTAAGGCTCAAAGTTTTTTTTTCTTCTTTTTTCTAAGTAATAAGTTCTCTTTGTCATTTCGACGAAGGAGAAATCTCACGCGGGATTCGACAAAGATTGGCGATTAACAATAAGGAATTTCTCGTGTGATTTCTCCTTCGTCGAAATGACAAAACAATACTTATAATCTTTATGGTAAATAAAACTTAGTGGCTTAGCGCCTTTGTGGCAACTTTTAAATTTACCTTAATCGTTTTTGTAATTGATAATCGTACAACGAAGGCACTTTATTAACCGGCATATTTAAAAACTCAATATAAGGATCCACGTCGTATTTGATTTCGAAATTGGTATTTCCATGAACGCCTATGATTCTGGCCAAAGCGCCGTCCTTCATTCCGTATAATAAAAAAGGTTTTGAGGAATCTGGATTTTCAACCTGCACATTCAGATTCCAAAATGTGCTGAAAGGTCCGTGAGAAGGCTTCCAATAATCTGCGCCTCCGCCTCCAAACAGGAGATAACTATTGTTTTTCTCCGCTTTTAAATGAACGGTAATATTATCAAACAAATTTTGATGATTGGCTCCGGAATGCTGATCTAAAAGCGGATCTGTAAAAATCTCACAGTTTTGATAGACATTTTTGGTTGCAAATGTGTTGAAACTTAACGGATGAACAGCCGAATTATAAATCTTTAGATTCTTAACCAAAATATTATGAACGCCTCCTAAAGTTACCGTATAATGCGCCAAATGTGTACCGTCGGTTGTGATATCCTGAATGGTTACGTTGGCAACTTCTTCGGCTAGAATACCGCTGTCGGCATTTGTAATTTTTACATCTTTAACCCATGAATTAAATAATCGGGTTAAGAAAATACCATTATTTCCGGGCTCAACATGATGCGCGACTCTGGGGATATCAGGAAAAGTAAAGCGAAGATGCTCAATTCCAACTTCATTCAAATGTTTCCATTCTACCAATTGTGCCTGATAAACGGGTTTTATTGAAAAGGTTAAGGGCGTTTTTAAAGTAATTTTAGAACCTGAGATTTTTGTTATTTCAACCTGTTGTCTTACAATAGGAAGTTTTGGAAATTTCCAGTGATGGGAACCTGGTTTTACCTTTGCACCCTGATATAAATCCCGGATAATTTCGCCATTTTCTCCGTCTTTATTAAAAAGCTGCAATTCGACAACGTCACCCACTTTTAATCCTTTTATATCTGAAATAGTAATTTCATGTTCTCCCATTTTTCCGGAACTGACTTTCGCCAACGGAGTAGATTCCGGTTCGTATTTATCCAGATACGATTTTACACGTTCACCCGGAACCTGCGTCCAGATAAAACCGCCTGACCACGCATATTGGGAAAAAGGAAGATCGATATTATTTTCGGGTTCGCGTTGGCGTTTATCAAAAGATGTCAGGTATTCGCGAAGCTCGGCCAAAACCTCCGAATCTTTAAGATACATCATCGGTCTTGGACAATAGATTTCGGTTCCGTTTTCGGCAGAACCTGTTCCGCGGAGGACAAAATTGCTTCTTTCGATATAAAGAATGTCACTTAGGATAATTCGTCCGGCGGGCAATTGCAGAATCACATTTCCTTCAGTTGCATTGGCGGCTTTAAAAGCTTTTAAAAGTGCTTTTGAATCGTCTAAATCATCATTTGCTTTTACACCAAAATCCACAGCATTAATAATTTTTCCTTGTACGTCCGGAATCTGGCTTTCCCCAAAATGATAGCCGGCATAACTGAAATCCGGAAGATAATTGGTTTTTTGAGATAAAATTTTAGGGATTTCCTGCGCCAGTAAAGTATTCATGAAAAGGCCGCAGGATAGAAGAAGGGTCTGGCGAATCATGGTTTGTTGTTTTTGTGGTTAGTTAGTTTTTTTGTTTTGCCGCTAAGGCGCAAAGGCGCAAAGTTTTTGTTTCACGCAGATTTATTTTAATCTCGCAAAGACGCAGAGGCGCAAAGTTTATATTTTAAGTTTTTAATATTTCAATTCTCATTTTTTGTCATCCTGAGCGAAGTCGAAGACCACGTAAGCAGCTCCGCGAACTAAATCGCCAATCTTTGTAGAGTTACTCGCATGTACATTGACTTCGCTCAGGATGACAAACAGAACTTAAAACTTTGCGTCTCTGCGACTTTGCGAGACTAAAAAAAAACAGCTTAAAAAACCTTCGAAGCTTAGTGCCTTTGCGGCAAATTCTCTACAAGGATCGCTTAATCCCCAATTCAAGTCCGCGTAGTTCTGCCAAACCTCTTAAACGGCCAATTGCAGAATACCCCGGATTTGTTTTTTTCTTTAAATCATCCAGCATCTGATGCCCGTGATCCGGACGCATCGGTAACTTGCTGTTGTTTCTTTTTTCAACTTCCAAAATGGCTTTCACAACTTCATACATATCAACGTCACCTTCCAAATGATTGGCTTCGTAGAAACTTCCTTCTTCGTCGCGTTGTGTACTTCTTAAGTGAATAAAATTCATTTTATCACCGTGACGTCTTACAATTCCCGGTAGATCATTATCGGCGCGAACGCCGTAAGAACCGGTACACATTGTAAATCCGTTAGATTTTGACGGAGCAGCATTCATTAATTCAATTAAATCTTCTTCTGTGCTTACTACTCTCGGTAAACCTAAAATCGGGTAGGGCGGGTCGTCAGGATGAATGGCCATTAAAACACCTTTACTTTCGGCAACCGGAATAATTTCCTTTAGAAAATAAAAAAGATTTTCTTTTAAAGCTTGTCTGTCTATATGATTATAAGCACTAAGCGTTACCAGAAAATCTTCAACTGTGTACGCTTCTTCTGCACCGGGAAGTCCGGCTAAAATATTGCGTTGTAATTTAACCTTTTCGTCTTCATTCATCGCATCGAAATAATCTCTTGCTTTCTGAATTTGTTCCAACGAATATTCTTTTTGCGCGCCCGGTCTTTTCAGAATAAACAATTCAAAAGCAGCAAAAGCATTAATATCAAAACGCAAGGCTTTTGAACCGTCTTCAACCGTATACGATAAATCGGTTCTTGACCAGTCCAGTACCGGCATAAAATTATAGCATACACAGGTAATTCCGCAAATGGCTAAATTTCGAATACTTTCTTTATAGTTTTCAATATATTGAAGATAATTTCCAGTTTGTTTTTTAATGTCTTCGTGAACCGGAATACTTTCTACAACCGACCATGTTAAACCGGAAGCACCTTTTTTAGGATCTCCGTCCTGATGTTCGATTTCAACTTTTCTTTTTAGAATTTCTTCCACTGTCCAAACCTCTCCGTTCGGAATATGATGTAAAGCGGTTACAATTCCGGTTGCTCCGGTTTGTGCAATATCTTGTAGAGAAACAGGATCATTTGGTCCGAACCATCTTAATGTTTGTTCCATTTTATATGTTTTTTTATTTCCTGCAAAGTTTTCAAAACCTTGTAGGTATTTGAGTTATTTATAAAATACTAAAATTTACACCTGTAAGGTTTTAAAAACCTTGCAGGAGGGAGAAATCGAGCTTATTCGTTAAATACTTGTAGCAGCAAATCCGCCATCTACTTTTAGGGTAATTCCCGTAACGAATTTGGACATGTCGCTGCATAAAAATAAAAGCGCGCCGTCGATATCTTCCGGAGTTCCAAATCTTCCCATCGGTGTGTGGTCTATAATTTTCTCTCCTCGTGGCGTTAGATTTCCTTCCGGCGTCAATAACAAAGCTCTGTTCTGTTCTCCGATGAAAAATCCAGGAGAAATAGCGTTTACACGAATTCCTTCACCATATTTCTGAGCTAATTCAACTGCCATCCACTGTGTGAAATTATCGATTGCCGCTTTGGACGCCGAATAGCCCACCACTCTGGTTAAAGGTCTTTGTGCCGATGCTGATGAAATATTAATGATGTTTCCTGATTTTTGTATCGCAAAAAGCTCCGAAAAAACCTGAGTAGGCAGCATCGTTCCGATAATATTTAAGTCGATTACTTTTTGTAAATCATCGCTTTTCATATCATAAATGGCCTGATCCGGCTGAATAGTTGCCCCCGGCATATTTCCTCCGGCAGCATTAATTAGAATATCAAGACGACCGTATTTTTCGACAATAAAATCTTTTACTTTCTCTAAATCTTCCTTGATTAAAACATTCGCCTGAACTGCAAATGCCTGTCCGCCTTTTTCTTCAATGTTTTTTACCGTATTTTGTGCTTTTTCAAGAGATTGCGAAACGATTCCTACTATCACACCCTGGCTGGCTAATACATTTGCAAAGTTGCTCCCTAAAACTCCGGCGCCGCCAGTTATAAGTGCAATTTTTCCTTTTAGATTAAAAATTGAATCCATTTATTTTTTGTTATGCGTTATAATTTTTAGCCACAGCATTAAAAGACCAGGATTAATCACTTGGAATCCTTTAATCTATGGGATGAGTTTTTAATTTAGTTTGCTCTTAGATTTTGAATAATCTCCAAAACATTTTTAGTTTCTTTTTCAATGGTATCGTAGGCTTCATATTCCATTGCTTTTTTGCTGATGAGTTTACTTCCCATCCCAACGGCAGAAACACCTGCATCAAACCAACTTTGAATACTGGCTTTTGTTGTATCAACTCCGCCGGTCGGCATAAAGATTAAATCAGGAAAAACATCCCTGATTCCGCTCATAAAATCAGGTCCTAAAATATTGCCCGGAAAAAGTTTGATAAATTTGACTCCTGCATTTTCTGCCGCAATAATTTCTGTTGGTGTCATACATCCGGGAGCGTACAAAACCTCTTTGCTGATTAAGAAAGCAGCAATTTCGGGAACAAACCCGGGACTGATAAAAAAATCTGCTCTGGCTGAATAATAGGTTTCAGCCTGTGCTACATTTTTAATTGTACCAATTCCCAGAAGCATTCCGGGCATTTCAGTGTTTCTAATTTCGATTAGTTTCCTGAAGTTTGAAAGCGCTTCCGGACCTCTGCTGGTATATTCTACAGCACGAATGCCCGAATTATAAAGTGTTTTTAATACCGCAATACTCTTATTTTCATCTGCGTTAAAATAAAGCGGAAGGATTCCTTGTTTTATAATAACATCTATAGCATTCTGAATCGTACTCATCATTATATTTTTACTTTGATCACTATTTTTTTAAATAAACCTTGTCCGATCATTGCAGTATGAACGTCTTCGGGAAACAGGATTGCAAACTGTTTTTCCTGTAGTTCAAAGAAGGTATCCGGTGCATCATGAAAAAATCGAACGTCCCTTTCTTGGCTGTAATCGCCGTTGGGCTGCACGCAATTTGCTCTTGGTTTCCAGGCAAAAGTTTCAGGGCCTTTTATAGAAATCTGAATATCAATATTTTTATCATGGCATTCAAACCCTTTTATGGCTTCCTCTTTTGTATTTCCCTGACCCACAATTACAATCAGTTTTAATCCCTCTCCAATTTCAAATGCTCCTTCTTCAAGATTTGCGATGTCATTTTGTTTTACATACTTAAAAGCTTTTTCGAAATTAGGGTGCAGACTATAGTACTTCGCTGCATTTTGTAATGAATCTACTATCATTTTTCTCGTTATATTTTTGTATCGTGAACTATTGTGTATATTTGCGTGTGCGTACACGGTCGATTTACAAATGTATATAAATTGAGGTTTAAAACAAGCTGTTTTTTATAAAATAAATTAAATTTACCGAACTGCTTTTATTTTTTTAACTTAAAAAGAATCAATATCATAACAATTAAGAAAATTGCCCAACTGGCTAATATCTCTCCCGGAACTGTGGACAGGATTATTCATAAACGCGGACAAGTGGCGCAGGAAACTGTTGACAAAGTGAATGCTATTATTGAAGAGTATGGTTATAAGAGAAATATATTGGCGAGCAATCTGGCGTTGAATAAAAAATTTCGTTTCGTCGTTTTTCTTCCTAAGTCGGATGCTCTGGAATACTGGAAAAGTCAGGTCGAGGGAATTGAAAAAGCAGCAATGGAGTTCAGCAAATTCGGAATTGTTCTGGATTATTTTTTTTATGATTATAATTTGGCTTCCTTCAGGAAGACAGTTCAGAGGGTAATGGAATTTAATTGCGATGGCTTACTGTTTGCTCCTGTATTTTATGAAGATGCAGTACAGTTTTTAAAGGAATATGAAAAGAAAAATATTCCGGTTGTGATGATTGATTCTAATATTTCTGAAGAAAATACACATGCTTATGTGGGTCAGGATGCCTTTCAGAGCGGTTATCTGGCAGGAAGATTAATTAGTTTTGCAGTAAAAAATGAAAGACAGGTTTTAATTTTTAAAATTACAAGAGAAATCGAAAGTACTTCGGTGTACTTACAGAGAATTAAAGGATTTTACTCTTATTTTAGAGATCACGATGAACTGACCCATTTCAAATTTTCTGAATTTACGATTAAGGATTCCGGAATTGATCAATTGAATGTAGAAATGTTTTCGGAAATAAACAGTGTATTTGTACCCAATTCCAGAGCTTATATTGTGGCACGGTTTCTATATGAAAACAATATTAAAGGTGTTCGAATTATTGGTTATGATTTATTAAACGAAAATATCGAATATCTAAACAAAGGTGTTATTGATTTTTTAATTAACCAACGCCCTGAACAACAAGGATATTTAGCAATTAATTACCTCTATAAAAAATTGGTTTTACAGGAAATGGTTGAGAAAATACAATACATTCCGTTAGAAATTATTTTAAAAGAGAATTTTTTTCCGGCGAGAAAGTAGTTTTTTTTTGCTGCCAAGACGCTAAGGCTCTAAGATCTTTTTAAATCGCAAAGGCGCAAAGAAATAAAGTGAGATTACAAAGCAAAAATAACTTTGTGTCTTCGCACCTTTGTGACAAAAAAAAATCTACTTCTTAACCTTCACAGTCAAAGGATTATTTATTTTTTCTGCAAATTCACTTAAATACTTTTCCCATTCTTGTTTGGTCTGAAACGGACTCCCTTTTTTCCAGCCAAAACCGGCATAGTAAATAGCTTTATTGTTTTTAACCGTGATATTTCCGTAAAGATTACTTAAGTCTTTTTCATCTGTGATATGATTATCAAAGCTTTTTAATGCATTTTTAGGCACAACTAAACCCGTTCCGATCTCAGAATCATCAATAGGTTCCCAATAACTCAGCCATCCTTTTTTTAAGTTGGTTCCTATAGTGCCTTTTTTGTCGTGAAGTGTTAATCCTGCTGAAATAGTTGGTGTCCCGGTTATTAAAATTTCAAATTTAGAAAGCTGATTTCCATAATCCAAACTGATTAATTTTGATTCTGTTATTCTATTTCCCTTTGCATCCCAATCGGCATAAGTAAGAATAAAACTTGTTCTAATTGGACCGGTAGTAATAGTTTTCCAGCTAGTAAAATTTTTAGAAAAATAATATTTTCCGTCTCTGTTTACTGCAATTCCGCCCACGCCGCGGCTGTCACCTACATGAAAATTATCCAAACCTTCGCCTGTATCTTTGTGATAGGTTCCGGTACCGTTTGTGGCTTTTTCGTACCATTTGTTAATTATAGGATAATCTACTCTTTTAAGCCATGCATCTATTCCGCTGGTCAAAGTTCCGCCGGCAATTTTGTCTTCCACCATTTTTTGAGCGACAGGACCGTAAGTTCTAAAGGCTACTTTATTATTTTCCCAGGCATAATCGTCGGTACGTTCGGGAACAAATCGGGAATAACAGGAAACAACTTTTTCTGCAGAGGAATTTTTTCCGGCTACAATTTCAAAATCTTTTTTAGAAGAAGCTTTTATTTTGGGCTGAAAAAGCAATACATCAGCAATTCCGTCGCCGTTATTGTCAACAGTTTGTATTTCGGGAAGCAAATTATTTCCAACCTCCTTTATATAATACTCTTCGAGTTTCACATTGTCCTTTAGGCCTAAAGCTTTTTTAGTGAGTTCGACGGTTTCAAATTCACGGTCCACTTTTAAATTGTTTGTTACGGTAATAATTTTATTTTGAGACTGCGCTGTCAAACTACCGGAAAGAATTGCGAGGTATAGAATATGTTTTTTCAAAATGTACGATTTTAAATTTCGACTTTATTATTTTATAAAAATACAAATCGTTGTATACATGAGAATACATAAAAGGAGTAAAAATGTACAGCTTATTGATATTGAGTTAGTTTTTATGGAAAGTGTTTTATTAATTTCTATCTTTAAGTATTAAAACCGTATAAACATGAAACAAAGTGCAGGAATATTAGCTTACAAATTCGTGGACAAAACTATTTTTTTTCTTTTGGTGCATCCTGGCGGACCATTTTGGAAAAACAAGGATTTAGAAAGCTGGTCGATTCCTAAAGGAGAATTTAATCATGGTGAGGAACCTCTTGCCGCGGCTGTTCGTGAGTTTAAGGAGGAAACCGGTTTTGACGTCGATGGCGATTTTATAGAACTCGAATATGTCAAACTTAAATCAGGTAAAATTGTACATGCCTGGGCTGTAGAATTTGACTTTGATGCCTCTCAATTGGTCAGTAATAATTTTGAAATGGAATGGCCGCCGAAATCCGGAAAGCTGCAAAATTTTCCCGAAGTAGACCGCGCAGAATGGTTTCAGCCCGCCGAGGCGCTCAAAAAGATAAATCCTGCTCAGGCTGATTTTATCGTACAAATGGTTTCTAAAATTTCATCTTCACTTTAAAATACTATTCCTTACCAGATATTTTTTGTATTTTACATTTGATTCTGATTCAAATTTATCAGACAACTAAAAAGGACAAATAGGATTATGGAAGTAAAGTGCATCATTTTCGATTGTGACGGAGTTTTGGTCGACACAGAAAAAATTGGCAACGGAATATTATTAGAAATGGCTCAGGAATATGGTTTTAAAATGGAACTGGAAGATGCATACCGTAATTTTAACGGCCGTAATTTGAAAGACTGTTTTAAACATATTGAAGAAGCAATCGAGCAAAAGTTACCGGAAAATTTTGAAATGGAATACCGGGAAAAAAGTTTTGAAGCTTTTAAAACACAGGTGAAACCAATGGAAGGCGTTGTTGCTTTTATTGATCAGTTAAAAATTCCGTATTGCGTGGCTTCGAGCGGACCAATGGATAAAATTCGTCTGAATCTCGAAGTTGCTGGTTTGCTGGATAAATTTGAAGGTAAAATGTTTAGTTCGTATCAAATCAATAGCTGGAAACCGGAACCTGGTATATTTCTTCACGCTGCAAAAGAAATGAGATTTGATGTAAAAGACTGTATTGTCCTCGAAGACAGCAAAGCCGGCGTAAAAGCCGGAATCAGCGGAGGTTTTAAAGTGTACGGTTTTGCGAATGGCTTTAATAATGAAGATTTAAAAGAAGAAGGAGCAGAGCTTTTTAATTCTTACGAAGAATTGAGGAAATTGCTAAATTAGATTGTTAGATCGTTAGATAATTAGAAAAATTAGAAAAATTAGAAAATTAGATAATTGGATAATTAGATAAGGATGATTAAATTTCCAAATTCTCTAATTACGATATTATCGCATTATTAAATCTTTAATTCCAGAATACCAATTATCTAAGTATCTAGAAATCTAACGATCTAATTCTCTAATTCCAAAATACCAAACTGCGAAATATCTCATTATCTAATTTTCTCATTATCTAATTTTCACATTATCTAATTATCACATTATCTAATTTTCACATTATCTCAATTCCCAACAACTAATTGTCATTTTGACTAATTCTTAAATTAAAATGTAATTTGTTGCATTAAAATTAAATTTCATATATTTGAGTTTATACATTCGTTTTTTTGATTGTGAATTGTTATTAATTCAGCAAGAGTAAAAAACAAATGAAAGAATGTTTTTTGCCCCTAAAATGATTTTTCCCAAAGGATTGTTTTTTGGTTGTGATTTCCCAAAGATCGCAAGTAACCTACATACAAAGACAAATGACGAAATTTATAATTAGAATTCTTATTCTGGTGATCTCTTTTTTTGCGCCCATTCTACAGGCCCAGATTAAAAAGATCGGTGTTCCTTTTATTACCAATTATAATCCGAAACTCTATAAAGCTGCATCTGAAAATTGGGATGTTTTGCAGGATTCAAAAGGAATGATGTTTTTTGCCAATCATTTCGGAATTATGCGTTTTGACGGTGTTCGCTGGGGAATTGTAACCCAGCCCGAAAACCGAAGCATGGTGCGTTCTATGGCAATTGATAAAAGCGATAAAATTTACGTAGGTGCACAAGGAGATTTCGGCTTTGTGGTTCAGCTTCCCAATGGACAATACCAATATACTTCATTAGTAAAACTGCTTCCAAAACCTGCTCGAAATTTTGGAGATGTGCTGCACACCATAATTCGCGGTAAAGAAGTACTTTTCTTTTCTTACGAAAGGATTTTTATATATAAGAACAATACAATCAAAGTATTAAATTCTAAAACCAGTTTTGATGATTGTTTTGAAGTTGGAAATGATATTTATGTTTCTGACAATGAAAAAGGACTTTTACAGCTTAAAAATGATGTGTTAACAAAGGTCGCAAATGGAGATAAGTTTGTGGGAATGCAGGTTAGAAAAATCTTTAAAACCCAGAACGGACTGTTATTACTCACTCAAAAAAACGGACTTTTTACTTTTAATGAAAAGCAGTTTATGCCTTTTAAAACAGAAGTTGATCATTTGCTGAAACAAAATCAGATTTCGGCTGGAATCCAACTTTCAGATGGTTATATCGGAATCGGAACGCGACAAACAGGACTGATAGTTATAGATAGTGCCGGAAATTTGATTCAGCATATTGACAAACAAATGGGACTTCAGAACGAATATGTCACCAATTTTAAAATCGATAAGGAAAGCAATTTATGGGTTACTTTAAAAGGCGGTATTTCGCAGCTTCAGATTTCTTCGCCTTTGTCCCGAATTGTTGACAGCGCCAATTCGGAAACCAAAATTTACTGTAGTAAGATTTATCAGAATAAATTATATATCGGAACGGATAACGGTTTGTTTGGACTCGATTGGAATGCTTATAAAAGTGGTAAAAGAGAAAATGTAAATTTTCAGCACATTCCCGGGATGTCGGAAAACGTCTGGAACGTTGGCGTTTTCGGAAATTCACTTTTGGCTTTTGAAAAAAACGGAATATTCGAAATCAGCGGCAATTCCGCGAAAGCGATAGCCAAAATCGACGGCGCGTGGAAAGGCGTTTTGGTTCCGAATCATCCCGATTTGTTGCTTGTCGGGGGTTATACAGGACTTTATCTTCTTAAAAAAATAAATAATTCCTGGGTTTTCCAGCATAAAATAAAAGGTTTTGAGGACAGCAGCAGAATTATAGAAACGGATAAAAACGGAAATATCTGGATTGCGCACGGCTACAAAGGTATTTTCAAACTTAAATTCAACTCGACATTTGATGCTATTTCGGATATTCAATTTTATAATGACAAAAGCGGTTTTCCATCGAGTTTGTTTTTAAATGTTTTCAAAATTCATGATGATATACTTTTTGGTACACCAAAAGGGGTTTATAAGCAGGATATATCTTCAGAAAAAATGATTCCTGATCTGATTTTTAAGAAATATCTAGGGTTGGAAAATCATATTCGACTTCTTAAAGCAGACAGTCAGGATAATATTTGGTACATTTCTGGTGAGAATACCGGAAAAATGATTCGAAAGAATAAAGGGGATTTTCACATAGAAGAATTGCCATTCAGGAAACTTCGCTATTTGTATGTTCCAGGTTTTGAGAACATAGAAACGACTCCGGACGGTGATGTATTTTTTGGAACTCAGGAAGGACTAATTCATTACAGCACAATTAAAACCAAGAAATATGAAACCAAATACCAAGCTGTAATTTCTGAAGTTAAAAGTATTTTTCCCAAAGATAGTCTGCTGTTTTCCAGCCGTTATGATGTACTTCCGAACAAAACGGGATCTCACGATATATTGGAAACCACTTTATCTCATTCTAAAAATGCACTTCATTTTTCTTTTGCTTCACTTTCTTTTGATGCTGCCGACGCGACAGAATATCAGTATTGGCTCGAGGGTTTTGAACCAAAATGGTCCGATTACAGCCTTCAGACAGAGAAGGAATATACTAATCTTCCAGAAAACGACTATGTTTTTCACGTAAGGGCAAAAAATATTTATGGCATAGTTAGTGAAGAAGCCGTTTTTAAATTTGAAGTTCTGCCGCCGTGGTACAGAACTATTTGGGCTTATATTCTGTATTTTGCTTTGTATAGTGTGGTCATTTATTTGATTATTAAATATCAGAAATCGGTGGCGTCGAGACAACGCCGTCAATTGATTGAGGATCAGGAAAAAGAATTACTTCGCAGTCGTGCCGAGTTAAACGAACAGAAACTCACCTTTGAGCAGGAAAACATGAACATAATGCGCGAAAATCTGGAATCGACGATTAATCTGAAAAATGCCAAAGTCGCCTCAAATACAGTCAATCTGATTCATTTAAATGAAATTCTGCTTTCTATAAAAGAATTGATCGGACAAATGGATAAAAAAAATGATGCGAATGTGAATTTTGGTTTACTAACGAAAATCAATAAATTAATCGATCACGAATTGCAAGGCGACAAACATTGGAACGAATTTGAAGAAATATTCAATCAGTTACACGATAATTTCATGCAGCGTTTAAAATCCAGTTATCCCGAGCTGACTCCCAGGGACATGCGATTGTGTGCTTATTTGCGAATGAACTTTAATACCAAAGAAATTGCGCCACTTTTAGGTATTTCTGTTCGCGGTGTTGAAGATACACGTTATCGTATCCGCAAAAAATTACAGCTACCTTCAGACGCAAACATAACTGAATTTATTCTCAACTTCTAATTTTTATTATTCAGGTTAATCTAAGTAGTTTTACGGTTTTTATGCGCTATTATTTACATTTTTTTACAAACACCGTAGTCAAACCGTACTCTTAAATGTAAGTCTTGCCTGATTTTTTTGGTAATATTGTGACTTCCATCTGGCAAATGATAAGCTATTATTTACAAACAGCTATTTATATTGTCGAATGTACTTACTAACAAAAAAACTAAAAAAATGAACCAAAAAGACTCTTTTTTCGGCCGACCACCGAAAGACAATTTTTCTGTATTAAAAAAATTAGGTATTGCAGTGTTGTTTTTATTTCTGCCATTTCTAAAAGTTCAGGCGCAGTGTAACACGCTCGTTTGGGCAGATGAATTTAATAACACTACGGTAGATTTAAGCAAATGGCAAAGCATTTCCGGAAACGGATGCCCGTCGCTTTGCGGATTCGGAAATGCCGAGGCACAACGCTACGATCCCAATCAGGCAACGATTGTTAAGGAAGGGACAAACAGTTACCTTAATATTGAGGCGAAATATCAGCCTAATGCTTCTTTTCCCGACCAGCCGTATAGCTCTGCAAAGTTAACAACAGATGGCAAATATTCTTTAAAATACGGAAGGGTAGAAGCCCGAATGAAACTATCAAACGGACAAGGGGCATGGCCTGCATTCTGGATGCTTCCGGCAAATGGGGTAGGAAACTGGCCGTTTACGGGAGAGATCGATATTATGGAAGCCAAACACAGAAACCCACAATCAGTAGATGGTACGATTCATTACGATGGCGGTGGTTATCATTTTACTGGGAGAAGTTATTCTTCGCCGGTAGATTTGTCTACTGGTTTTCATGTTTACGCAGTAGAATGGGGTCCAAATATTATCAAGTGGTTTGTAGACGATGTATTGTTTCATACCGCTACACCCAACACCACTGTAAACGGCGGATGGCCATTTAATGACAATAATTTTTATATTATCTTAAACCTGGCTGTAGGAAGTGCAGGAACACCTTATACAAGCGTAAATGGCGCTGGTGTTGCGCCTGTCCCGGGAGATTTTCCGGCGAAACTGCAGGTAGATTATGTACGTGTTTACGACGGTAGTTTTAAATATGCTGTAACCGGAGATAATAAAGTATATCAAAACGAAACCGGCAAAACCTATTCTGTCAATGCGATTGCGGGAGCAACTTACAACTGGACCGTTCCTGCCGGCGCAACAATTGTTTCCGGACAGGGAACAAATGCTGTTACGGTAAATTGGGGAACTTCAGGGGGAGATGTTTCGGTAGCTGCCACAGTTTCAGGATGTACTGTAAATACTTATAAATTGGCCGTTGCCACCGAAGCGGCATTACCGGTTGAGAAAATACACGAAGATTTTCAATCGAACAGAAATGTGCTTTATCCTGTAAAAACGGGAGTGCTGACAGAAGCTGTAGCAAATCCGTCAGCAACCGGAATCAATACTTCTGCTTTGGTCGGGAAATATGTTCGTAATGCTTCTGAATTGTATGATGTTTTGAACATCAGAAACGTTACTATCACAAACGCCAACGATTACGTATACGGAAGAAAAAGACTTTCTTTCGATATTTATACTTCTGCTCCTGTTGGGACGAAAATTTCGATGCAGCTCGAAAACAGCAATGTTACCACGGCAACCAATTATCCGTCCGGAAGACACAGCGGATTCAAAGCGACCACAACGGTTCAGAACAAATGGGAAACAATTGAGTTCGAATTCGAAAAAATAATTGACCCCAATACAAGTGCGTTAACTATCAATAATGTTGTTATTCTTTTTGAATCCAATTCCAATTCGGGAGCCACGTATTATTTTGATAATCTGCTGACTAAAGCCGCACCTGAAAAACCAATTATTGCAACAGATGTTTTGCAAAACTATGACGGAATCAATAAAATAATAAAAGGTACAACGACAGGAACTTATACTGTTGTTGCCAATCCGGGAACAAATTCGGTTAACGCTTCCGCGAATGTGGCGAAGTATGTTAGAAATGTTACAGAACAATATGATGTATTGTTTTTTAATACCCAAAGCACGATTGAAGATGCCGGTTTATTAAAAAATCAGACCAATAAAATTTTGATTGATGTTTACACGTCTGCACCGATCGGAACGGTTGTGAGCATGAATTTAGAAAATAGTGCGACTTCACTCCCGGCCAATTTCCCGACAGGAAGAAACAGTAATTATGTAGCGATTACGACCAAACAAAACCAATGGGAAACGCTTACTTTTTACTACAATTCAAGTCCTGATCCGGGAACTTCAAACTTAGCAATTAACCAAATGGTTTTATTGTTCAATTCGGGTTCTTACACCAGTGATACTTATTATTTTGACAATATTAGAATTGGTTCTACCAAACTTCCGGATACTTTTACACCCGGAGTTGTGTATGAAGATTATCAAAATACGCACAATATTACGTTTAGAGACGCTATCGGAACCTACACTCCAAATACAGCAAACCCAAGCGCGAGCGGAATTAACACTTCTTCAAACGTGGGAAAATATGTCCGCAAGTCAACAGAAATGTATGATAATTTTTCATTCAATACCACTTTAACCAATATCGGAGATTTCAAAACCGGAACCAAAAAATTCGCAATGGACGTATATACTTCTGCACCGGTTGGCTCGATTATTTCGTGGCAGGCAGAAAGCAGTGCATCCATTCCGTCCAACTATCCTGCGGGAAGACACAGTATTTATCAGGGAGTTGTAAAACAGACAAACGCCTGGCATACTGTTACTTTTACATATGCTAGTTCGCCTGATGCCTCAACTTTAGACAGCGAAGTTAACCGTTTTGTTTTCTTGTTTGAGCCGGGCACGAATTCCGGGAATACCTACTATTTTGATAATATCAGAGCTGTAAATTTGGTTTCAACAGAAAACCCGCCGGCAGGACTGCCTTCACCTTGGATTAGTACAGACTTAGGGGCAGTAACGCCGGCGGGAGAAGCCACACATTCTAACGGAACGTTTAATATTAAAGGTTCCGGAGTGGATATTTGGGAATCGAGCGATCAGTTTCAATATGTATATCAGCCTGTTACAGGAGATGCAGAAATTATTGCCAAAGTAACTTCGCTGACCAATACAAATACGTATGCAAAAGCCGGATTAATGTTTCGCGAGACCTTAACACCGACTTCCAAACACGCGATGACTACTATCACGGCAGCAGCGGGAGTGGAGTTTTTATCGAGAGATGCCGTTGCTGTGCCAACCATTCAGCAGGGAGCAGCGGGAACATTCCCGAAATGGCTTCGTACCGTTCGATCAGGAAATACATTTACTTCATATACATCAGACAACGGTACAATCTGGACTCAGATTGGTACAGCGCGAACTATTGCTATGGCCAATACGATTTATGTTGGAATGGCGGTTACCTCACACAATAACGGAACGTTGACAACCGGAATTTTCAGCGATGTTGTGGTTCGTAATATTACTTCAAATCCGAATGTAAATTTAGCTTTGGCTAAAACAGCTACAGCTTCCACAGAAGAAAATACAACGCTTTCTGCCTCCAAAGCAACAGATGGAGACGGAACAACGACAAGATGGGCGAGTTCTTTTGCCAATGCAACAGAGTGGATTTATGTGGACTTAGGAAGTAATTATACTTTAAATCGTGTTGTCTTAAAATGGGAAGCCGCTTTTGCCACACAATATAAAATTCAGCTTTCTGCAGATAATGTTTTTACCGAAAATGAAACCATCAATACACAAACTGCTTCTGATGGTGGCACAGATGATTTGGCGGTGACCGGAACAGGAAGATATCTTCGAATCCTATGTACTGCAAAAGCTTTGGCTCCCTACGGATATTCATTGTATGAAATTGAAGCGTACGGATCCTCTTCAACTGCTAAAATGGCTTTGAATGTTGAAGATGCACCAGTTGAAGAATTGAACATTTTTACGCTGTATCCAAATCCGGCCGGTAATTATATCCAGGTTTCTGTTCCTGACAATCTGGACAATAAAGTGGTTTCAATTTATGATAATTCCGGAACACTGGTTCTTCAGCATAAATCTCAGGATAAAGAAAGCGTAATTGATATTAGCAGATTAAGAAAAGGAATTTACATTCTAAATTTCAAATCAGATCAAAAAAGCTGGACAAAAAAGCTGATTAAGAAATAATTAAAAATCCGTCGGGTGTTATTTTTTTAAAATAGCCCCCATCAAAATAAGCTGGAATTAAATTTAAGGATAGCACCAAATTTCACCCGACGGTTCTTTAAGTCATTTATCAGGAAATGACTTTGTTTTATACTCTATATAAGTAACCCCAAAATGATTTAGATATGAAAAAAATTAGACTTCAAAAATTTTCTGTTTTGACTACACTTTTTCTGGTGTTTTCAAACCTAATGTACGGGCAGGGAGCAATTCCTTTTACTATTAGTAATACATCGCCATTTAACGATAATGAGTTATATGTCGCTATTGTCGGGATAGATTACACCACTGGTAATCACGTTTGGGTAAATGCCAAGACGAGTCAGGTTTTACCAATGAATGCCTCTTATAATACGGTTACAGGACCTACTTATGGAGGTAATACAGGCCCGGGACAAAACTCTAAATATGCGGCCTGTTTTACGAAGTTAAGTGAAATTCCGAATAAGACTTTCACTTTGCCTTTAATTGCAGGATGCCGTGTTTTTATTTCAAAAGGCTCGCAATTGTATTTTTATTTCTTTGGTGCAAATGGCGCACCGTCGGGTTATGCTTCTCCAAATCCGCAAAATGCGACAGATCCCAATCAGGGAATTTTATACGAAATGATCGAATTGACGAATAATCAATACGGTTTCTTCGGAAATCCAACACGTGTAGATTCATACAAATATCCAATGGGATTAGAATTATTTGGTGCTAATGGCTATCAGAAAAAAGTGGGAGATTTAAAGAAACACGCCGATATTGTGGCCGCTTTTAAAGCCAATGTTCCGGCAGAATTTCAAGGTTGTGTAAATGATGCAACAGGAGAAATTACAGCGCCTTCTAAAACGGCTGCTTACGCTCCGGGAACGGGACAATACGCCAACTACTTAAAATCGTATATCGATGCGATCTGGAACAAATACAAAAATGAAGATTTAATCTTTTACGCCGGAGATGCCGGAGTTTTTAAAGGAAGAGTTATTGGTGAGCAGTTGGAAATGGTGGGTCAGTCCGGAGGTTTTGTGGGAAGAACGGGACGCGTACAAAATCGCCCAACGACTCAGGAAGCTCTTGAAGGAAAAGGTGTTCTGGACAGAAGATTAGTTGACGGAGATCTGGATCTTGTAATTCAGGCGCAATTGAC
>Ga0308161_1000401_pt1 | contig 72068 bp, 54 predicted proteins | sample PhyFR2_FD_201034 | JGI IMG/M metagenome (GOLD analysis project Ga0308161, IMG submission 201034) | Phyllosphere microbial communities from UC Gill Tract Community Farm, Albany, California, United States - DLSLF.R2 | ecosystem: Host-associated > Plants > Phyllosphere > Unclassified | place: USA...
AATACATTCGCTTTTACAACACCAAACGACCGCAGAGAAAACTAAACAAACTGACGCCGGTAGAGTACCGACGTCAGTTTGTGTCTTAGGGTGTTTTTTAACTGTCCATAAAATAGGGGCTTGACCATCTAACGGTAGAGGCTCTTTTGCTGGTTGAAAAGGCAAAAAATGCAAAATCAATTGTTTAGACATTTAGAACGTGTGGTAATAATGCAGCGTAGCGAAATGAAGAGCAGGCACGGTTGAATGAATAGAAGTACAGTTGATATAAGCGTACGATCACCTTATTCTTCATCCGGCACGATCGGCTCATAATGAACAACCTAGATAATCCAATGATGAGAGGAGAATGAATGATGTCGAACAGACCCGAAAGTTTACCTCCACAACATCAGGAGAGACACCCTGGTATTGAATCCGAAATGACACCACGCCCGCAGTTTGATGCACCTGAATACAAAGCAGCAGGCAAACTGGAGGGCAAAGCAGCTATTATCACAGGTGGTGATAGCGGGATTGGTCGCGCAGTTGCGATCTATTTTGCCAAAGAAGGTGCTGACGTTGCGATCTTCTACAAAGACGAACACAATGATGCAGAAGAAACCAAAGCTCTTGTTGAAAAAGAAGGACGCAAATGCATAGCGATTGCCGGTGATATCGGAGACGAGTCCTTTGCGAAAAGTGCTGTCGAAAAAGCCGTCGCAGAACTTGGAAAACTCGATATTCTGGTAAATAATGCTGCAGAACAGCATGTACAGCAGAGCATCGAAGATATTTCTGCAGAGCAGCTGGAGCGTACATTCCGTACCAATATCTTCGGTATGTTCTTTACGACCAAAGCGGCGATGCCGCATCTGCATGCAGGCGCATCCATTATCAATACAACATCGATTACTGCTTATCGCGGTGAACCGGTACTGCTTGATTATTCATCCACCAAAGGAGCGATCCTGTCCTTTACCCGTGCCCTGTCCATGAACCTGGCAGAGAAAGGTATCCGTGTGAACGGTGTAGCTCCAGGCCCAATCTGGACACCACTGATCCCGGCTTCCTTTGATGAAGAGAAAGTCAAGGAGTTCGGTCAAAGCCAGCCAATGAAACGCCCAGGCCAACCAGAAGAACTAGCTCCAGCCTATGTGTATCTGGCAAGCAGCGATTCCTCTTACGTAAGTGGTCAGGTGATTCACGTCAACGGTGGCGAAATTATCAACGGTTAATACTTTGGTTTACAACGAGCGCTTAGTGAAATACATTCTGCAATGAGTGTAGATTACACTATGCGTTAGCGTATATAAGTAATAGAAGACGAGGGTCGTCCATGTTTGATGTGGGTGGTTCTCGTCTTTTTTTGCAGCTGATGTGGTAGCATCATTCACTCCGGAAAGGAATAAGGGTATCTCCTCCGGTTAAGCCTGGAGATCCTGAATAGGATGGAGAAGCAGAGGATCTCAGGTTTAAATTTCGTTTATTCCCTTATTTCCTTTCCTGCGTTCCATGCGTCGCGCATCATTCGTATAATCAAAATCCGGCGGTATATCGTAGGTCTGTCAAGTGCGAATTTCTGAAGTGTATATATTACATATTGTTTAATATCAGCGGGATCATACAATTGATGAGGACTTAGAGAACCTGCAGAAGCTAGGAATAAATACAACGTACTCGCAATGAACTCCTACAACCAACTATATTTTTATTAAGAACTTAGCATTAAGAATGTAGTACTCTGGATAAAATTCGCGAATGACACTGCATGCACGGAACGGAAGAAAGGAAATAAGAGCAAAGGACGACCTTTAAGCGTTTGGCATTTGAAACGCGAGGTTCAATGAGAAGTGATTTTTGCGCAGCAAAATATCTTACTGCTTTAAGCCTGGAGATCCCCATTTTCTACAACTATTAAAGGATCTCCAGGCTTAATCGGAGGATGTGCTCTTATTCCTTTCTGGAGTGCTTTATCATCAACCCCCAAGCAATCCGATATCTGCAAAACATAACACAATAACCATTAGACTACTAAAATGCACACGTTAAACTTTTTTCGTTGTCAGTTACCATTTTCACCTTTGCTGCTCGCTTACGTGTGTTATCATGATACATACAACAATTGTAAAAGGCTGGAGATGAAAAGAAATGAGACAATGGACAGCAGCATTTACCCGTAATTTTGAAAAGTACATGTTTGCGATTATTCCTTGTACATTGCTACTTGGATTCGTATTATCCGATTATCTGATTGCTTATACCGGCTGGATTCCCTATCTGTTCGCTTATGTGACATTCGTGATGGGAATTGGTTGCGGACGCAAGCATTTACAGGGTGTTTTGCAAAAGCCTGCACCTGTGTTTGTAACATTGCTTTTTGCCCATGTAGCTGCACCGCTGCTGGCTTATGGACTGGGTGAGCTAATGTTTGGTCAGGGTTCGCCGTACACGATTGGTCTGGTACTGTTTACTGCTATTCCGCTGGGCGTATCCTCTGTACTATGGGTGAGTATGTCAACAGGCAATGTAGCTCTTGCCCTGGCGATGGTGATTGTGGATTCAGCGATCAGCCCGTTTGTCGTACCGGGTATTATCGAGTGGTTTTTTGGCGCCAATATCCAGTTTGATACGCTGGGCATGATTCAGGATCTGATGCTGATTATTGTACTGCCTACGCTGCTTGGTATGATCGTGTACGAAGCCTCCAAGGGAAAGTTCAAGGAATGGTCTGCACCAGTGACACTGCCTGTCTCCAAACTTTGTTTTGCTGGCGTGGTCCTGCTTAATGCGGCTGCAATCGCTCCACAGCTCAGCGCATTGCGCAGCGATCTGCTGCTGGTTGTTCCGGCTGTGTTTATTATTGTTGCACTCTGCTATGGACTCGGTTACGTATGTTCTGGTATACTTCGCGCAAAAGGCAGAGAGCTGCCGGTGACGCTGGCTTATACGTCGGGAATGCGCAATATCTCGGTAGGTATGGTCATAGCTATGTCGTATTTTAGCCCGCAGACGGCTGTACCAGTCGTGCTGGGCATTATGCTTCAGCAACCTATGGCAACGCTTCAATATTCTATATTTATGCGTATTGCCAGCTACCGGAGCAAGCAGAAGCTGCAGGAAAGCAAAACATCATAAAAGGAGAGAAGCATGAAACCGTTCCGTGTCCGCCTGACCCTGATTATTATGCTGCTGCTGGGAGTGCTTGGTCTGGCAGCTGCCTTTACCATGGGGAAAATCTACAAAGATTCCCATGTGCAGACCCTGGAAGATAATATGCTGCGGGAAATTCGTCTGCTGGAGACTACATTTGATTTTAAAAAGGAAGGCACACTGGGTTCACCTACTCAAGCTGTACTCGATTATTACACGAGCCAGTCGGTGGGGATTGGCAAGCTTACCGATTCCAGAGTGACCTTTATCGAACAAGATGGAACCGTTATCGGGGACTCGCAAAGTGATCCGCGTAGCATGAACAACCACAAGGATCGCGAAGAAATTGTAGCCGCCCAGGCCAACGGGCTCGGCAGTGCGATCCGGTACAGCAATACTTTGCAGGAGAATATGCTGTATGTGGCCGCACCTGTACATAAGCAAGGACAATTTGACGGTTATATCCGTTTATCCATGAGTCTGCAAGCGGTAGAGAATGGGGTACGCAGTGCATGGACTGTCATGGGCATCAGTCTTGCGGTATTATTCCTCGTGGCAGCGCTCGTCAGCTATCGGGTTGCGTCCAGCCTGACCCGGCCGCTGGAGCATATTACCCGTGTCGCCAACCGGATCTCACGGCTGGATTATGGAGCCAGAGTGAAGCTGGAACGGCAGGATGAGATCGGTGATCTGGGTAAAGCGATTGATAATATGGCCGACAGCCTGGAGATGCAGCTCAAAGTCATCCGTGACAATGAGGATCTACTGCAAAGTGTACTCGCTAATATGACCGGCGGTATGGTTATGGTGGAATTCAATGGCAATGTCGCACTGGTGAACCGCTTTGCAGAAGAGATGCTGGGGATTAGTTCCAAGCGAATTATCGGCAAATCGTATCAGGAGTTCAAGCAGCACTACGAGCTGAGCAAGCTGCTTGGTGAAGGGCTGCGCCGCAAGGAACGTATCCATGATGAACAGACCCTGTATAATCCGGAGCCACGATTGATTGAGATTGACGGAGTGCCGATGTTCGAAGACGATGATACGTACCGGGGCATGCTGTTCCTGATCCAGGACGTCTCCAATATCCGTCGTCTGGAGCGGATGCGCAGTGAATTTGTCGCCAATGTCTCCCATGAACTGAAAACGCCGATCGCTGCAGTCAAAGGCTTTGCCGAGACCCTGCTAAGCGGGGGTGTACAGGATGAGCAGACTGCACGTTCATTCCTGCAGATCATTTATGATGAAAGTGAGCGTCTGAATCGATTGATTGGCGATATTCTGGAATTATCCAAAATCGAATCCAAGCGCTCACCGCTGAATTTCTCACCGATTCATTTGCAGCCCTTTTTTGATACAATTCGGGAAATGCTGAACTCTTCGGCAGCCAAGAAAAATATTACGATGACAATGAATGTACCGGAAGAGTTGTTTATGGAGGCGGACGAGGATCGGCTGCGGCAGATTGCTGTAAACCTGATCTCCAATGCGATCAACTATACGCAGGATGGCGGCAAAGTCACGCTCGATGTCAAAGAGGTGATGTCGCCGGAAGGTGAGGAGCGCATTCAGTTTGATGTGAGCGACACAGGGATGGGCATCCCGCGCAAGGATCTGCCGCGTATCTTTGAACGATTTTACCGGGTGGATAAGGCACGTTCACGCAGTTCAGGCGGCACGGGACTTGGATTATCGATTGTGAAGCATCTGGTGGAGCTGCATCATGGAATGGTCACGGTAGAGAGCGAAGTGAATATCGGTACTACATTTACCGTGAATCTGCCGCTATTGCAGGAGGATGAAGGAGACTTCTAATCCGGGTCATACGTGACGCAGAAAATACAGCTTCTCACTGATTTTAACAGATCTCTGCACATGGTAAACGTAATGAAAATGCAGGCTGGCAACTGCGGATTTGATTTACCGCTAACTGCTGGCTAATCAAATTCTATATTTTTACACTGTGTTAACAAAATAGTGATATGCTGTTCAAGGTGGATGAAATGTGAACCCATATGGAGGTTATCATGACTAAACGATTGCTGGTCATTGAAGATGAATCAACGCTGTCCCGACTGTTGTCCTACAACCTGACACAGGAAGGATATGAAGTTACAGTAGAAGACCATGGCAGTGCCGGTCTGGAACGAGCTCAGAATGAATCGTTTGAGCTGATTCTGCTAGATTTGATGTTACCGGGAATGTCGGGATTAGATATTTTACGCAAACTGCGCAGCTCCGGCATACGCACGCCTGTCGTTATTTTGACAGCCAAGAATGCGGAGGAAGAAGTCGTTGAAGGTCTCAAAGCCGGCGCCGATGATTATATTACCAAGCCTTTCGGCGTATCCGAGCTGCTGGCACGTGTAGCTGCTGTACTGCGCCGGGCAACCGGTCGTGAAGATCAACCGGTGGAAGAGAATTCCCAGGAAAGCCGTATTGAGCTGGGTGATCTGATGATCTATCCGGACAAATACGAAGTAGCACTCGGTTCCCAGCAGATTACACTGCGTCCCAAAGAGTTTGAAGTATTGCTGTATCTGGCACGCAAGCCGGGTGTGGTTATGACGAGGGATGATCTGATGAATGCGGTATGGGGATTTGATTATATCGGCGGTCAGCGTACTGTTGATGTGCATGTAAGTTCTCTTCGCAAAAAGCTCGAATTGGATCCGGAATCGGTACATATCGATTCAATCCGCGGCGTAGGCTACAAGCTCGTTGTTCGCAAAAAAGCAGGTGCTCCTCATTCCGGTTAACGGAATGACGGGCATCTTTTTTTATGCCAAAAAGAGAAGAACACAAAATCGAAAAGTTTTGCTTGGATGATTACATAATCGCGTATTAATCTACAAATTAAATTTACAATCATGAATTAGTCTGAGAGGAGAAGTGATACTAAAGAACTAAGGGAGACGATAGGTGTGTCTAATCTATTGCTGGAAAAGCCACAAAATGAAGTGAAATCTGGAGATCACCAAATTATGATAAAACAGGCAAGTACAGAGGATGCCGGTACAGAAATAATAGAGATTCGGGAAGAGGAAGAGAAGATAAATCAGTTGCCGGATACTAACGAACTGGATCGCACTTTAAGGGTCGAAAGTCCTGTCCGGCAATCATCTACACCCATAATAAACAGCGATCCTGAACAGACACTGCTGCATTACCGGATGACGATTCCGTCGATTACGGCTGATGAGACATGCGGCGTGACCCTGCAGCGGTTTCGCAGGGAAGAGCAGCTGCCCTGTATTGCGGTATGCAGTGAATCAGGAGAACCGATCGGACTGATTATGAGAGAGCAGTTCTACCGCCGGATGGCGAGCCGATTTGCTACCGAGTTATATGAAGGACGTCCGACCAGCCAATTTACCCGTCCGGGTATCCTGGTCATGGATATTCATACTGATGCAGCAGCAGCCGTAGATGCAGCTCTGGCGCGGGAAGGCGAAGCTTTTTATGAATGTATGCTGCTCACGGATCGGGGACAGTTGGTCGGAGCGGTCACGATTCGGGATATGATGGAATTGTCCCGTCATTTGCAGTCTCTGGCGGAACAACAGCGATTGCAATCGCTTCAGGAGACTAGTGCATTCGTTATGCAAATCGAGCAGGCAGTGCAGACAGTGACCGGAGCTGCCTTGCATACTTCCAGTCAACTGGCAGCAATCAAGAGTCGTACGGTATCCGGGCATAGTGAGTTGCAGGCAGCGAACGAAAGCTTCCGTGAGGCACAACAGCTGGTCAGCCGCCAGCGTCTTCAGGCGGAAGACATGCTCCGGCAGACCGTTCAGGCACGTAAAGTGCTGGATGATGTCTCCCAATTGGCTGGACAGAGTACCATGCTGGCACTCAATGCTTCTATTGAAGCGGCGCGTGCTGCTCAGGCTGGCAGCGGATTTGCAGTGGTCGCTGGCGAGATGCGGCATCTATCCAGCCGAATCACTACGCTCTCTGCCGATGTGACGAAGCTGTTGAATCATCTGAATGAGATGATTGGACAATCGGCCATATACAGCCAGACAACAGAACAGACGATGGAACACAGTATGGCCTCTATTGTCCAGGCGGATCGTCTGTTTATCGAGATGGCCGCAGGTGCGGATGAAGCTTCGCTCCATGCGAATCAGCTACTGGAGCGAGCCGCAGAGGCAGGTCGTCTGACCACTCTTGTATCGGCTGGATTGCAGAGCTGACAGACGATCGGAAGTTTTACATTCTCTTTACAATACGGGAGCTCTCGGTTTACAAATATCACGTATGATGTATAGATGCCAGTCGGAATCATGACCCGGTTGTGATTGCCAGACAAGAGAATCAAGGGAGTGTGACTCTGTGTCAGACATTATTCGCATTGAAGAATTGAATTTATATTATGAGAAGCATCACGCTCTTAAAAATATCGGACTTACTATTCAGGAAAAGGCAGTAACTGCATTTATCGGGCCGTCGGGCTGCGGTAAATCGACGCTGCTGCGTACATTAAATCGGATGAATGACATGATCCCCGGCACACGGATCGAAGGCAAGGTAGAGATCGCCGGTTCCGACATTTACGGAGATGAAGTGGAAGTGGAGGATCTGCGCCAGCAGGTGGGCATGGTATTCCAGCAGCCCAACCCGTTCCCCAAATCCATTTATGAAAATGTAGCCTATGGACCTCGCCTGCAGGGAATTACCTCCAAATCGCAGCTAAACGAGATTGTGGAACGCAGCTTGCGACAATCCGCTCTGTGGGAGGAAGTCAAAGACTATCTCAAAAAGTCGGCGTTGAGTCTGTCCGGCGGTCAGCAGCAGCGTCTGTGCATTGCACGTGCGATTGCCAGCCAGCCGGATATTCTGCTGATGGATGAGGCGACTTCTGCCCTTGATCCCATCTCTACTCTCAAAATTGAAGAGTTGACGCAGGATCTCAAAAAAGATTACACCATCGTTATGGTTACCCATAACATGCACCAGGCAGCACGGATCTCCGACCAGACGGCATTTTTCCTGAATGGAGAAGTGGTAGAATCTACGGATACGACAGAAATGTTCTCGAATCCGACCGATTCCCGCACGGAAGATTATATTTCCGGCCGATTCGGCTAAGGCAGCAGTTCTTCGCTTGTTGAATAGCTGACCGCTCCAAGCCGGTACCGGAAAAGATCAACCTGTCGTCCGGACGCAGAAACCGACCAACTGTCATAAGCGGTGTAATCTGCATTATTCAACCAGCCTAGAGGAGGATTATGAATGCCTAACCGCAAAGGATTTGATGAAAGTCTCGGTGAACTCCGGCAACTGCTCACTGCCATGGGAGATCATGTGATCGAGGCACTTGAAGACGCGGTAAAGTCATTGCAGACGCTGGATACAGCCAAAGCCAAAGCCGTCGTGGATAATGACTATCGCCTGAATGAAATGGAAGAGAAGATCATGGATATCGGTTCCCGTCTGATTGTGACCCAGCAGCCGGTCGCCAAGGACCTGCGCCGTATTATTGTCGCATTCAAGATCTCCAGCGATCTGGAACGGATGGGCGATCTGGCGCGTGATGTAGCCAAAGTGACCCTGCGTATGCAGGGTTCCAACCTGATTAAACCTCTGGTGGATATCCCGCGCATGTCGGATATCGTTATGCAGATGACCCGGGATTCTATCCAGTCCTATCTGGACGAGAATACGGATCTGGCTCATAAAGTAGGTAACGATGATGACCAGGTCGATCATATGTACAGCAGTATGATTCGCGAATTGCATCAGCATATGATGGAGAATGCGGCTGACGGTCCGCAAGTTATGCTCCTTAATCTAACTGGACGTTATATCGAGCGAATCGCTGATCATGCAACCAATATCGGCGAAAGTGTCGTATATCTGGTTACCGGTAGACGTCCTGATCTGAATAACTGACAATTTCATCGCACTACCACCCAAGCACCGGAACTTATCCGGTGCTTTTGTTTTGGAAAAGGGGGCCTTGTGGTATCATAGAATAAGCAATGTTATTACTGAAGAACCTCAAAATACTTACTTGTACATGCACGCTTTGACTATAGGAGGATCTATGGAAAAATTTATGTTAATAGATGGAAATAGCATTATTTACCGCGCTTTTTTTGCGATGCAGCAGCCGATGACCACATCGAGCGGCATGCATACCAATGCGGTGTACGGATTTACCAATATGCTGCTGCGGCTGCTGGAAGAGGAGAAACCGACTCATGTGATGGTTGCTTTTGATGCCGGAAAAATTACGTTCCGTCACAGCAGTTATCAGGAATACAAGGGTGGTCGCCAAAAGACACCGCCCGAGCTATCCGAGCAGTTTCCTTTACTCAAGGATTTGCTGACAGCCTTTGGCATCAGCCACTACCAGCTGGAAGGTTATGAGGCCGACGATATTATCGGTACACTCTCCCTGCAAGCCGAGCAAAAAGGCTGTGAAGTAATCGTCATCAGCGGGGACAAGGATATGCTGCAGCTGGCTTCCGAGCATGTCAAAATCGGTCTGACGCGCAAGGGTGTCAGTGATATTGAAGCCTATGGACCTGCCGAGGTGCAAGAACGCTATGGTCTGACTCCTGCGCAGATTATTGATCTTAAGGGACTCATGGGTGATGCTTCCGATAATATTCCCGGTATTCCGGGTGTAGGCGAGAAGACAGCACTGAAGCTGCTTCATCAATATGGAACAGTCGAAGAAGTGCTTGATCATACGAGTGAGCTCAAAGGCAAAATGAAAGAGAAAATCGAGACCCATGCCGACGATGCACGCATGAGCAAGGAACTGGCGACCATTTTCCGTGAAGTTCCTTTTGATGCGACGTGGGATAGCATGAAGTATGAAGGCATCCAGGCTGCTACCGCTGTATCTGCGCTGCAAAAGCTCGAATTCAAGTCGATTCTGCAGCGATTGGATCTGTCATCTACAGCTCCAGACGCTGTACTGGATCATCTGGATCTGGATGAAGCTGCCGGACAGCAGGCTGAAGAACTGGTAGTAACCGTGATTGGTGAGGGAGAAATGGCCGAGCTGGAAGCTGCACTTCCGCAAATTGATGTGGTGCATATCGAGAGCCGCGGAGAGAACCCGCATCATGCCAGTCTGGTTGGTATTGTACTGTCTGCACCGGATCAATATTTCTTCCTGACGCCTGAGACGCTAAAAAGTGAAGCGGCGGCTCCGATTCGTAGCTGGCTGGCGGATGAATCGATTCCAAAGGATGGTCATGATTTGCATCGCGCCGATCTGGTGCTGTTCTGGGACGATATTCCTTTTGCCGGTGCACGGTTTGATATTCAGATTGCTGCCTATCTGTTGGACCCGACCGATTCGGGTCAGAGCCTGAGCGTACTCGCTGGCCGCAGCGGACTGCCGCAGCTGCCGGAAGATGAGGCAATATTCGGCAAGGGTGCACGCTACAAGGTACCGGAAGCAGACGTACTCAGCCTGCATCTCGCCCGCAAAACAGCGACGATTCGTCAGCTGGTACCGCTGCAGCGTGAACAGCTGGAGCAAAATGAGATGACCAGTCTGTTCGTGGATCTGGAGATGCCATTATCACGCATTCTGGCGGATATGGAAAAGCAGGGTGTTGCTGTAAATGCAGATGAACTGCGTGCACTTGGCAAGGAGTTCGAAGGTCAGATTAATAAGCTGGTTACACAAATCTATGAACTGGCGGGCACCGAGTTCAATCTGAATTCACCCAAACAGCTTGGTGATATTTTATTCGAGCGGCTTGGATTACCGGTGGATAAGAAGACCAAGACCGGATATTCCACCAGTGCGGATGTACTGGAAAAGCTGGCACCCTATCATGAAATTGTGCAGCTGATTTTGAATTACCGTCAGCTTGCCAAGCTGCAATCTACTTATGTGGAAGGATTGCTCAAAGAGATCCATCCCAAATCTGGCAAAGTGCATACGTACTTCCGCCAGACGATTACTGCCACCGGACGCTTGTCCAGCCAATTCCCGAATCTGCAAAATATTCCGATTCGTCTGGAAGAAGGACGCAAGCTGCGAAAAGTGTTTGTGCCTTCCGAGCAGGGCTGGTCGATGCTGGCGGCAGACTATTCGCAGATCGAGCTGCGTGTACTTGCCCATATTTCCGATGATCCAAGACTCAAAGAAGCCTTCCTGCATGATATGGATATCCATACCAAAACGGCGATGGATGTATTCGGAGTAGACCATGAACAAGTCGACAGCAATATGCGCCGCTCTGCCAAAGCTGTCAATTTTGGAATTGTATATGGTATCAGTGACTATGGATTGTCCCAGAACCTGAATATTACGCGTAAGGAAGCATCGGAATTTATCGCCCAGTATTTTGAAGTATTCCAGGGTGTACGCCGCTATATGGATGATATCGTGGATGAAGCCAAGAAGAACGGCTATGTGAAAACGATGTTGGAACGTCGCCGGTATTTGCCGGAGATTCGTTCATCGAACTTTAATCTGCGTTCTTTTGCCGAGCGTACAGCGATGAATACGCCTATTCAGGGAACTGCAGCAGATATTATCAAACTGGCGATGGTGCATATGGACAAGACGCTCAAGGATCGGAAGCTTACCAGCCGTATGCTGCTGCAGGTACATGATGAATTGGTATTCGAAGTACCTGCCGATGAAATGGAAGAAATGAAAACACTGGTACCACAGGTGATGAAGGAAGCCCTGCAGTTGGCCGTTCCGCTCAAAGCGGATGTGAGCTATGGCTCCAACTGGTACGAAGCGAAATAGTATATAAAGGATAGGTGAATCATATGCCGGAATTGCCGGAAGTAGAAACAGTCAGACGCACTCTTAACACCCTGGTCACCGGCAAACAAATTGAACGGGTTACCGTATCGCTGCCACGCATTATCCAGCGTCCGGATGACCCACAGCAGTTTGCACTGGAACTGCAGGGACATACCATAGAAACCGTAGAACGGCGCGGCAAATTTTTGCGAATTGTTATGGACGGACTTGTCATGGTATCCCATTTGCGGATGGAAGGACGCTATGGTGTATATGAACAGAATGAACCGGTGGAAAAACATACCCATGTCATTTTCCATTTTACTGATGGTACAGAACTGAGATACAAGGATGTACGCCAATTTGGAACCATGCATCTGTTCAAAACAGGTGAAGATCTGGAATCCAAACCGCTGATGCAGCTCGGCCAGGAACCACTCGATCCGGAATTTACAACAGAGCAATTTATCCGGGTAGTCGGCAAGCGCAAGACGATGATCAAGCCGGTACTGCTTAATCAGGCGTACGTGGTAGGAATCGGAAATATCTATGTGGATGAGGCCTTATTCCGTGCCGGTATCCATCCCGAGCGAATCGCCGGCGATCTGAGCGAAGAGCAGCTGATTCGTCTGCATGAAGCTATTGTCTCGACATTGACCGATGCTGTAGCAGCAGGTGGATCATCCATCAAATCCTATGTGAACGGCCAGGGTGAAATGGGCATGTTCCAGCATAGTCTGCGCATCTATGGACGCAAAGCACAGCCCTGCTATGAATGCGGGACGTTGATTGAGAAGACGGTAGTAGGCGGCAGGGGTACACACTTCTGTCCGGTCTGCCAGCCTCTTCCGATACGACAGAAACATTGAGGTGACAGCATGAATATTGGATTAACCGGAGGAATCGCTACGGGGAAAAGTACAGTCTCCGCCTGGCTGGTACAGCATGGAGCTGCACTGGTCGATGCGGATCTGATCGCACGGGAAATCATGATGCCTGGTCACCCGGTACTGCAGCAGGTCAGAGAGCGCTTTGGAGCACATATGCTGAATGTGGACGGTACACTGAACCGTAAGCAGCTGGGCGAGCATATTTTCACTCATCCCGAGGAACGTCAGGCGCTGGAAGGCATTACGCATCCGGCGATCCGCGCTCTGATTCACAGCCGTGTAGCTGAGTTGGAAGCAGCCGATCTGCAGCGGTTGGTCATTGCGGATATTCCTTTGCTGCTTGAAGCAAAGGATGCTTACCAGTTTGACGAAATTATGGTCGTATATGTACCACGTGAGGTACAGCTGCAGCGGCTGATGCAGAGGGATGGATTAACAGCGGAGCAGGCAGAGAAACGGCTTGCTGCACAGATGGATATCGAGGAGAAAAAACGGATAGCGGATATTATGATCGATAACAGCGGTACACTGGAACAGACACAGCAGCAGCTGCAGCAATTCTGGGTGAATAGAGGCCTGTCATGAACCACCTCAAACATCAACTAATCCGTAAACGGATTCTGCTGCCGCTGTTTTTGGTTGTATTGGTATTGGTATTGTTCAATACCCGCTGGCTGGCATGGATCTATCCGATCGAATACAAGAATGAAATTCGTGCCCATGCTTCGGCATATCAGGTCGATCCATTTCTGATTGCTTCCATTATCCGGGTAGAGACGAATTTCCAGCCTAGTAAGGAATCCAAAAAAGGTGCTCTTGGCGTCATGCAGCTGATGCCTGATACGGCTCAGTGGGTGATGGACAAAGCACATCTGAACAATGTATCCATGGATACGGTCAAGCATGATGTCGATCCGAATATCGAGATTGGTACCTGGTATCTGGGCAATTTGATGCAGCAGTTCGGTGGCAATGAGATTGCGGTGATCGCAGCCTATAATGCCGGCCCGAGTAAAGTGAAAAGCTGGATCAGCAACGGCCAGTGGGATGGCACATTGGAGCATGCCAAGGACATTCCCTATGGCGAGACAAGACATTATGTGCAACGTGTATTATATTATTATAAGCAATATACCAAATTATATGACGCCTTCTGAATAGATGGAATAAACGGCATAAAGGGAAAGGAAGGTGACACTGGAAGTGAAATGTCCTTATTGTGGTCATAACGGAACAAAAGTGCTGGATTCCCGTCCAGCCAATGATAACAAGTCGATCCGTCGCAGGCGGGAATGCGAGAGCTGCAGCCGCCGCTTTACCACATTCGAGATGGTGGAGGTTACTCCGCTTATCGTCATCAAAAAAGACGGCAGTCGTGAAGAGTTCAGCAGGGACAAATTGCTGCGCGGTCTGATTCGTGCCTGTGAGAAACGCCCGGTATCGGTTGACCAGCTGGACGCGATTGTATCAGAGGTTGAGAAGAGTCTGTATGCAACAGCCCTGGCCGAGGTAGAAAGTCGTGCTGTAGGGGAACTGGTGATGGAACAGCTGTATCCTGTTGATGAAGTGGCTTATGTGCGCTTTGCCTCGGTATACCGTCAGTTCAAGGATATCAGCATGTTCATGAAAGAGCTGGAAGGACTGCTGAATGACGATTCCAAACAGGACAAAAAGCATTCGATCAAGCAGGATTCTATTCTGTCACAGCATGATCGCGAACGCGAAGATCAGTAATTTGGACATACGGTTTGCCGTATCGAAAAAACAGTAAAAGAAAGCATCACCGCTTGGAGTCTCCAGCAAGGGAGACAGGAAGCAGTGATGCTTTTTTGTATAAGGTCAGAATAAAACCGCATTTCTGCTGCATACCTCCGGGGAAGGAGAGCGGCAGAAATTCGGTTTATTTAGTTGAAGCAGGATTCCGATTACAGACGTTATCGAGCTTTTATTTCTATAGAACGGTATAGCATGATTTCTGCATCAATCTGTTCCAGACGTGCCGATGATTTAGCGGTTCAGCGATAGCTTGAAGTGGTCTCCTGCTTTGCCGCCGAATACGATCATACCGCTTTGTGGCAGTTTAGTGCTGTGACCACCATTAACGATAGAAGAATACGTGATTTGTCCTTTGTCATCATAGACGACAAAACCGGCACCTTTCGGAAGAGTTACATTTATTTTCTGCCCGGCCGTTTTTTTGCCCAGATTCATCCATGTAGCATGATGATCTGCCGGGATTTTCAGGGAAGAGGACGCTGAGAGAGTAGATAAGCCATCTTCACTGATAAAGGATTGTCCATTAATCTGCAGATATTCTGTTTTGCCCTGACGGGAGAAATTCAGATCAAATGTATCACGTCCGGACATAACCGGAATCTGCATAATATTCACACTCTTGTTTGCATCTACAATTTTCGTACCCAGTGCATAACCCAGTTGAGTGTCTGCCTGGATCGTTTTGCTGATTTCTGTCGGAATCAGGTAGAATGCCGAGTTGATTTTTTCGTCAATATTATAATAGCTTTTGCCATTACGCTGCTGCCATGTCTTTTTGACAGCAGAAGGGAGAGACTGTTTGTCCAGCTTTTGTCCGACATACAGAGCCATCTGGGATTGCTCCAGCTCAGGTATATTGAGATATGCATTCAGCTTCAGATACGTACGGCCATTTTTCTGGCGTTCAAAGCTGGCGAGAGCAGAGCCATCTTCACTACGGAATTTGCCTTTACCTGCATAGATATACTGCTGTGCCGGAATCATGCCGGACATCTGTGTAGCTAGTTTGAATTTGCCATTACGGATATTAACGTCAAATGTCTCACCGACGACGCCATAGGTGCCGTTATACTTTTTCATATCAGCTGGCAGAGCGACTTTAGCAGCTGCCGGGAACTGCTGATCTGGCAGAATACGTTTAATTGTGCCTTTATCTTTCAGTACACGCAGCATCACTTCACTGGCTACCGCTTCATTGTACATGGAGGAACCGCCGGACGTTAATACGGCCATACTGAGCCGCTGCTCCGGTACACTAATCAGACTGGCATGATACATAAGTGTATCTCCGCCTTTGGATACAGCCTTTAATCCGTAACGGTCAAATGGAGACAGCTGTACGGAATCCCAACCCAGTCCGTAGTTGAAAATATTGCTTGTCTCGGATACCCACATGCCGCTGCGATATTCGGGACGTGTCATTGCATTGGTCGAAGCAGTGGACAGCAGATCTGGACGGTGTCCGGTAAGTACTTCGGCAAATTTGACTACATCTTCTGCGGTAGAGTATACGCCACCGGTACCGATAATATTGGTATTTTCTACTGGCAAAGCCTTGTCGGTTAAGGTAGGGAAATACGTCTTCACCAGACGACTCCGGTCAAACTGATCCAGCGGTGTCAGTGTCGACTTCAGCTGTAGCGGCTTGGTGATTCGCTCCTGGATAAACTGCGGATAGCTTTTGCCACTTACTTTGGCGACCATGAGTTCAAGCAACTGGAAGCTGTCATTGGAATACACAGAGAAGGCACCCGGATCAGCTTTCAAAGTTTCATTTTGCAGCGCAGGCAGTAGATTGTCGCGATTGAATGTATTATTGTCATTGAACAGGATAGAGTTGCCATAGTGACTGCCATACAGTCCGGAAGAATGATTCATCAGAATACGCGGTGTAATCTGTTTGTATCGTTCATCCTTCATTTTGAATTCAGGCAAATAGTCGGTCAGCGGACGATCAATATCGATTTTGCCTTCATCGGCCAGCATCATTGCTGCCGCTGTTACATACATTTTGCTTGTAGAACCGATACCGAACATATCATTTTTACCAATCTTGCTGTTGCCTTTGCGACCCGATGTTCCTGCACTGCCGGAGAGAACAATTTTGCCATGATCCATTACGGCATACTGCACCCCGGTCACGCCGTATTTGTCCAGTAGTACCTGAGCCAGCTGTTGAGCCCGGGAGGAAGTAGCGGCAGTTACAGTCTGCGGCTTGGCAGCAGCTGCTGTTTGGGTTTTGGTTTGTTCAGCAGCAGAGATACTGCCGGTTGGCAGCAATGCCGAAGTAACGATCACGATACTCAGCAGACATTTGCTGACTTTGTTCATTGTATTCATTCTATTCAGTCCTTTCGATAGGTAGTCAGATGTCATCTCATCTGTACACAACTGAAGCATACCGCAGATTGGAATCAATAGACCGAAAATGGGCTGAAACGAATATCTTTATCCCTGAATAGCAAAAATGAACCGGCATTATCGCCAGTTCATTAAAAGGTACAGCTTATTATTGATCTGTCCATCTCTATCCTTATTGGCATCATTCTTCATAAAAGGGTAGTACAACCATATTTTCAACCCGATTATTGTGATTCTCGATCGTCATATGACCTCCATATTTCTCGCATAGACGGGATATGTTAGTTAGTCCCAATCCATGATAACCATCACCTGGCTTGTTGCTGCTCCAGTCCGTATTCGGTGTACTGGAGTGATTGATAATGTGGATATACAACGTAGATTCATTGGAATGAATCTGGATAGAGATATATCGGTCGTCTGCCAATCGGATGTGCTTGCTCGCTTCGATCGCATTATCTAGCAGATTGCCGAGTACGACGCACAGATCATAACGTTCGATGCGTACAGTCGGCGAATGCAGACGCAGCCGGGTATCGATCCGTATGCCATTGGATTGTCCAATACTGAGCGTATTGCTAACAAGAGCATCAATTACCAAATTGCCGGTATTAACGCGATGGTAGGCCTGATCAACCCGGTTCAGCGTCGTCTGAATATGCTCGATCGCCGCTTCCGGCTCCTGGCGACGTATACATTCTTCGATATAAAGCAGATGCTGGTTCGTATCGTGAATAACACGCTTGATATCCTTGAACGTATGCACCGTCTTCTCATAATTGGCATCCTGATAATCCATTTGCTGCTGCAAATAAACATTCTGATTGAGTAGCCGGAACCGCTCCATCAGCATATCGAACATATAAATAACAAATACATTCAGAAACAACAGCCCCAGTACGGACACTACATAATAGCTATTTTTCTGACTGTAGGCAAACAGCACATTGATCTGCCAGATCGAGATCAGCGGTACAATCAGAAATAGCAAATAATAGCGCGGCTGCAACACGATGCTGCGCCGCCGACTGATCAGCCGAATCAGCTGGGAGACCATTAGCATCACCAGGAAACTGAATAGCAGCAGTTTGATTGAGCGATTGTAATGAGTTTGCATCAGCTCATAAGGCGTTTCGATCGAATAATTGACCCCACCAAAAAAAAGATAGACACCCATGGAATTGATTATGGTCTGCAGGACTACATAGATAAAAGTAAACACGATTATCGTACCCAGCTGCACTTTGTAGGATAGTGCCATACAGAGAATCATTACTATAGCCAGAATTGAAGAGAGGGTCGACGGCATATTCACCAGATAATACACAAGGTGCAAAATAACAAATCCGATAATATATCCATATCGATTCTGTCGACGGTTCACTTTGCCCAGTACGGCATCAAAGTAAAACTGACCCAAAAATAACGTAGGAATGATAAATAGCAGAACGAGCAGCATGTAGCTTATATTCGTCGGCATCTCAGTTCAGCTCCTTGATCATAAAGCGTGTACAGGCGTCCTTGACTTCCTTTACCCGGGAGCGCCCGATTGGCAGCTCCAGTCCATTGGACATCAGTACCTGATTGCCGGCGAACTTTTTGGCATGACGCATATTGATAATAACAGAGCGGTGAATTTGCAGAAAATTTTGTTCCTTGAGAGCAGAGGCGTAAGTAGCCAGCACGCCTTTGCTCTCATAGGTATCCTGAGCAGTAATGAAATGTAGTTTGTTTTTGAAAGTCAGACTTTTGACAGCTTCAATCGCGATCAGTTCATCATGCTTGATAACCAGTTCATCATAGCCGGATTTGATCACGAGCAATTTGTGCTCCTGAGACTCCCAGTAGCGATAAAGAGACAGAATCACTTCATCAAATCGCTCAGGCTGCACAGGCTTGATCAGATATTGAAACGTCATCACATCAAAGCTGTCGACCATATATTCCGGATAGCTGGTAAGGAATATAATCTGTTCGTCCATATGCTGCCATTCCCGCAGCTTGCGCGCCGTCTCGATCCCACTGCGACCAGGCATCTCTACATCCAGAATCCAGGCATGAAAAGAAGGCTGTGCCTGTTCGTAATGCTGCAGCAGCAGTTCCCCGGAAGCAAATTCCTCAATCACAAATTCAACACCTGTACGAACCGACAGCGTAGTCAGCAGCTGATGAACCTGTTCACGCTGTTGATCGGAATCATCGCAAATCGCTACTCTATACATAATAGACACCTCCGTTCCGGTATGACTGCTCCAGCTCCAGTGTAGCATGGGAGAGAGCAGCAAACTGCCGATATTGCCGAAAAGCAAAAATCAACCCCTGAACAGCAGCAGGAGATACAGGCACCCTTTATGAATGCAGGGGATATACAAAATCAAAATCATATTTTTATAAAAGCATCAAAAAAAGCCTGCTTCACCGAAGTGAAACAGACTTGATAGATAAGGTATGCGGTCGAGAGGACTCGAACCTCCACGGGGGTAAGCCCACACGGACCTGAACCGTGCGCGTCTGCCAATTCCGCCACGACCGCAAAAAAATATGTAACTTCCTGATCCTCATGTTGTGTGTTCTAAGATGTCAGACAGGAAGTGGTGAACGAATCACCGTAATTAAGAGTATACGCTTTTTGGAAAGAGGATGCAAGCATTTTTTGAAAATAATATATGCTGATTGGATAGGTGATACTACTGACGCTGTAAAGATTATCCAGTGGCGCTACAAAAGCTTTCTGAAAGAAACAATGGGGCAGACTATAATCATCTGAAAAAATAAGGACGCAAGGAGATCCGGAATACAAACCGGTATATAGCAGATCTCATTTTGCGCCCTTGATTTTCTTGCATGTATTACAGTTACTTGTCGGATAATTGCTTCACCATCGTGTCGATCGCATACGATTTGGCGAGCGGTGTATCATTGAAGAAGCTACTGTCTACAATATAGACATGTTCTGACTGAACGGCAGTCAGCTGATTCCAGATCGCACCCTCAGGAGAAGCGGTCATGCGCTTGTTCAGTGCCGCTATCGTATCATCTGCTATACCGGTGGAGATCAACAGATAATCCGGATTCATCGTTTGCAGCTGCTGCAGCGTAATCGGCGAAGACTCGCTGTCAGTCGTCATACCCTGTGGTGTTTTGAGTGCCAGATCCTGATACAGCACTTCACCTACACTGTCTTTGACATTATTGTGCAGAGTCAGCTGATTATCCTGCATACTCAGCGCAGCGATGGTAGAAGTCCCGATAATAGGTGCCAATTTGCTTTTGGCTCCGTTGAATTTTTGTTGGTACGCATTCATAAACTGCTTGGCTGCTGTATCATGGTCCAGGAAAGTGCTGTACATGTACAGCTCGTTACGCCAGTCCAGCGCCGGATCGATATAAGCGGTCGGAGCGATTTTGGTAAGTGCATCGTAAGTGGCACGGTCGCCATTATTGGTAATGATCAGATCCGGTTTCTCGGCAGCGAGAGCATTAAGATCCAGCTCGCCGTTCTGACCTTCAATTACAGTCAGTTTGTCACGCTGCTCCTCACTGGTGTAGGGAGGAAATACATAGTTGCCCGCTGCAGGCTTCGGTGCCAGCGAGATGTCTGCGCCAATTGCATTCATGTAGTCCATCGCGTACTGGCTGGTAACTGCGATGCGTTTGGCAGAGATCGGCACATTGACCGTACCATACGAGTCTCTGACCGGCATTTCCTTAATACCGTTCGGGTTAAAAATATCCGCCCGCGTCTCTTTGGGTTGTCCGCAGGCTGTCAACAAAACGAGGATCAGGGATAGTACCAGTCCTGCTCTGATATAAGCTGTTGAATATTTCAAAATCATCCGCCTCTTTTCCGAGTATGCTTGGATATTGGAATGGTGATGGTGGCAGGTCGGCAATCTACCTGTTATTATAAAATACCCAATAACTTTATTATACCAATAGCAGAGGAACGAAAGTCAACGCATTGACACAACTGTCACCGGCTTGTCACAGAGTGTAGACACAGATGTGAAAATACCCGTTGAATGACTTGAAATTCAAATCAGAAGCCTGGTAAATCTCTGTTTATATTCAAGCAAGTAGACAAGATCTTATAGATAGGAAGTACAAATAGAAACGAGAAAATCTCCGATAAAAATGTTGACTGTTTTGCTAATTCATGATACATTAAAAAAGTTGTTGAACAATTACATATTATGGGGCCTTAGCTCAGCTGGGAGAGCGCATCGCTGGCAGCGATGAGGTCAGGGGTTCGATCCCCCTAGGCTCCATTATCAAAAAGTCCGTCAAACACAAGTGTTATCAAGTGTTTGGCGGACTTTTTTGATATATACTTTTTTATTTAGGTGGGAAGAGGTGAATCCAAATAAGCTTTTTCATGTAATTGTCTTATTCTGTTATTACCTATTTCGGCTATACCTTACTGCGATACCTTACATAGTACAGATTCGCTTACGATTGCTGTTCCTTGCCGTAATTCAGACCTAACTGATAAGCATGCTCAAGCAGCCGATCATAATGTTCGGGCGGGGAACCCAGTGTCTCATATAACAGCTCCACTCTGGAGTTGGTCACACCGCAATAATCGGCAATGCCCACATTCAGCAAATGCGAGATCATTTGATCGTAATTCCGCTTTTTCATCTGTTGTTCCGTGATGCCTGATAGCCCGATCCATAATACCTGTTGGTGATGAAGATGATTCGCACCGTATGCAAATCCGTTGTTCCATACCCGGTCAATATAACCTTTGAGCATGGCTGGCAGACTCCACCACCAGACCGGGAAAATAAATGCCAATGCATCATGTTCCTTCATTCGTGCCATTTCCTTTTCAATCTCCGGGCTAAAGGTTTGCTCCTCTAGGGATGGATTTGGTTCATCCATCCCCTGGAGTACAGGATCAAATCCGATTCGGTGCAGATCCAGTATCTCATATTCATGCCCGGCAGCAGCCAGCCCCTGTACAAAACGATCAGCAACTGCAAAGGTCAGGGAATCCTGTCTTGGATGCGATACGACAGTTAATACTTTCATGGTATCCTTCACTACCTTTCTCCTGTTTGATCTTTCTCCTAATGGATGACTGATGCTATTATAAACAGGAACCCAAAAACCTGGAAGTACGCACTTTGATGTCCCATAGGATCGTTTAAGTGCCCTGGGAACATGGAAGTTCCCAACATAACGATTGCTCCAAACCTGTCTGAACATGAACGGAAGCCTATCAAGCAAGGCTTTTCCAGTATCATAGCCTGCTCATGGAGGGATAACAGATGGAAGAAGAAAATAAAAATAGCACTGAAAAAAAATACAGGGTAGGTGTGGAAGCGGCTCTGGAAGTAATGGGAGGCAAATGGAAACCTCTGATCATTTATCATCTAATGACCGGACGGAAACGGCCTTCGGAGTTTCGGCGATTAATACCCGACATTACCCAGAAAATGCTGACTACACAGCTGCGCAGTCTGGAAAAGGACGGGATCATCACACGGCAGGCGTATACAGAGATTCCGCTGCGGGTAGAGTATGAGCTGACGCCATACGGCTGGGGACTCAAGCCCGCCCTGGATCTGCTATGTTACTGGGGTGAAGAGCATCTGGACAAAGTATACGGCGATAGATCTGCGGTGCTTGAAGAATTTTAAGGCGGTATTATAGAAGAATTATACTTATACACTTGAACAAGATCGAGTTGTACCAAACATCGTAGCGTCAAAGGACAATCCTTTTATAGTCAGATAAAGTGTCGCTGCATATAGATCTCCTCTAGCCTGTTAGTCCCATTACCAGTATAAACACACTGTGGTTGCTCCTTGGCAGAACTCCTACAATAAGAATTGTTCACGACGTACAACAATTCATCCGCCTGGCGGAAAAGGAGCGAATAGATGAAAACACGTAAATTGGGTAATCAGGGATTGGAAGTATCTGCACTGGGACTGGGAACGATGATGATGCCGGATAATGAGGAATCTATTCATACCCTCCAGGGAGCAATCGATCTGGGAGTGACTATGTTCGATACAGCAGATATATACGGTGGATTTGAAGATGCTCGTTATGGGGAAAATGAAAAGCTGGTAGGACGCGCGCTGCGCGGACGACGCGATCAGGTTATCGTCGCGACCAAATTTGGTATTAGACATATCAGCGAGAAGCCTAAGGGCGATGCTGCCTATGTACGCAAATCCGTCGATGCCAGTCTGTACAGTCTGGGACTCGATTATATTGATCTATATTATCAGCACCGTCCGGATGTAACCGTGCCGATCGAAGAAACCATAGGCACAATGGCTGATCTGGTCAAAGAAGGCAAGATTCGCTATATTGGCTTGTCCGAAGCTTCACCCGAACGAATTCGCCGTGCCCATGCTGTACATCCGCTGACTGCGATCGAATCAGAGTATTCCCTCTGGAGCCGTGAGACCGAAGACGAGGTATTGCCTCTGACCAAGGAACTGGGGATCGGCTATGTAGCATTCAGTCCGCTTGGACGCGGATTTCTGACAGGTCAGATCAAGAGCTTTGACGATCTGCCGGCTGATGATTATCGCCGCATGTATCCACGTTTCCAGGGAGAGAATTTCAATAAGAATCTGGAAGTGGTCGCATTGATCGAAGAGATGGCTGCGCGCAAGGAATGTACTCCGTCCCAACTGGCTCTTGCCTGGCTGCTATCGCAGGGAGAACAGATTGTACCGATTCCGGGAACCAAGCATCTGGATCGGGTTCGTCAGAATCTGGGCGCACTGGATGTACAGCTGTCTGCAGATGATCTGGCAGAGATCGAACGAATCTCTCCGCAGGGAATAGCTGCAGGTCAACGGTTTACCGAATTTGAACTGAATTGGGTAGAATAATCCTGTTAGTGGAATCGGCGCATTTCAGTTAAGCTAGTATATGTGCATGAATGTACTCTTTTAGGCTGAGGATTTGAATTATAAATAAAGTATGAATTTACTTATAAGAAGACACCTTCCACCTAGTATATAAAGGAGGGTGTCTTCTTTTATAGGCACGTATCTGGAAGGGAGAAGCGGAATAGAAATAAAGCGAATTAAAAATATAATAATAGTGAATTCAAAGTAAAAATCATTTTTTGTAAAAGACCAAAAGAAAGCGCTTGCCAAATTGCAAAGTAGGTGTTATTCTAACTTTGGGATTGTTACTGAAAAGGCAAAACCCAGTGCATGTACAGCTTGTTATGAGCTGTCCACATGTGTTGGGTTTTGCCTTTTTCTGTATCCTGGTGAAGCTGTACGATCAGGGAGGTATTCCATCATCGCTATGGATAATTCCCTGATATCCAAAAGGGTAGGATGACAGACTCATCCCGTATACACCTGTGGGATCAAAGGAGGGCAGACTGGATGATTATCCGGAAAATTTTTAACAATAATGCCATTATAGCCAGCGATCCCGGTAAACAGGAGTTTGTCGTAATGGGTCGTGGAATCGCTTTCAAAAAAAGTGCTGGCGAACCGGTAGATCAAAGTTTGATCGAGAAAATCTTTGTACTGCAGCAGACGGAAGCGTCGGAGAGGTTCAAGGTGCTGCTCGAAGATATCCCGCCCGAGTACGTATCGGTCTGCTACGATATCATCGAGTACGGCAAGAATAATCTGAATGTCACATTGAGCGATTATATCTATGTTACCCTCACCGACCATCTGAACAACGCGTTCAAGCTGCATGATGAAGGGATACGCAATCCGAACCCGCTCAGCTGGGAGATTCGCAAGTTTTATCCCAAGGAATATGGCATTGGTGTCAAAGCGCTGGAATTTATCGAATCCACGCTGAAGCGCAAATTACCGGAGGATGAGGCAGCGAATATTGCACTTCATCTCGTCAATGCCGAGCTGAATGGAACCAGTAGCCGGATGGCAGATGTATCGGCACAGGCGGAGAAAATTCAGGACATCCTGAATATCATCAAATATACCTACCGCCTGGAACTGGATGAACAGTCGATCAGCTACGAACGCTTTATCACGCATCTCAAATTTTTCTTTCAACGATTGGCCCAGCCGCACAGGCAGGTGCTGGAAGATGATTTTCTGCTCCGACAGGTCAGAACCAAGTACAAAAAAGCCTATAATTGTATGCTCAAAATCGAGAAATACCTGAGCACAGAACTGTCGGATGAAGAGAAGCTGTATCTTACTATCCACGTTCACCGGGTCACAAGTGACACAACTTCATAAACGATTGGATTGTTACTGGTAATGCAGGCGAAACCAAGATTAGATCGTACAGGAGTCCTGCTCCTGAAGACGGTCTGTCTGGTTTCGCCTTTTCATTTGTACATTTGGATACTCGGATACCCTACAAAGGAGGAAGAACGATGAAATACGAACAATTGGCAAAAGATATTATCCAAAACGTTGGTGGCAGGGACAATGTAAGCAGTCTGGCTCACTGTGTAACACGCCTTCGCTTCAAGTTAAAAGATGAGAGCAAAGCCCATACCGATGTGCTGAAAAATATGGATGGGGTAGTAACGGTCATTCAAAGTGGTGGACAGTATCAGGTTGTCATCGGTAACCATGTATCCGAAGTCTATGCGGATGTGAATACTGTCGCTGGATTCAGCGGCGACTCTTCTGCAGCCAGTGATGACTCCGGACAGAAGGTAAGTCTGTTCAACCGATTTATCGATATGATCTCCGGCGTGTTCGCGCCTACTCTCGGCGTACTGGCAGCGACCGGTATGATCAAGGGTTTGACCGCATTATTCCTGTCAATCGGCTGGCTCGTCAAGGAGTCGGGTACGTATATTATTCTGAATGCCATTGGTGATTGTCTGTTCTACTTCTTCCCGATCTTCCTTGGGTATACAGCGGCGAAGAAATTCAACGCGAATATATTTATAGGGATGGCGATTGGTGCAGCCCTGGTATATCCGACATTATCAACTGTAAGTGCAGGTACACCACTGTATACGCTGTTTGGTGGTACACCGTTTGAGTCACCGGTGCATATTACATTCCTCGGTATTCCGGTTATTCTGATGACGTATTCATCGAGTGTTATTCCGATTATCGTATCGGCTTATGTAGGTTCCAAATTCGAGAACTTCTTTAAACGAGTTATTCCTAGTGTAGTACGTACATTCATGGTGCCATTCTGTACCCTGTTGATTACGATTCCACTGGCATTTCTGATTATTGGTCCGGTAGCTACCTGGGCAGGACAGCTTGTAGGTGCAGCGATTCTGGGCGTGTTTAACCTGAGTCCGATCATTGCAGGTCTGCTGCTGGGGGCATTCTGGCAGGTATTCGTTATCTTTGGTCTTCACTGGGGCTTTGTGCCAATCGCGATGAACAACCTGAGCAATCTGGGTTCGGATCCGATTCTAGCTGGTATGTTTGGTGCTTCTTTTGCACAGACAGGGGTCGTTCTGGCAATACTGATCAAAGCCAAAAGTACCAAACTCAAATCGTTGTCTATTCCAGCCTTTATCTCCGGGATCTTCGGCGTTACCGAACCTGCGATTTACGGAATCACCCTTCCGCGCAAAAAGCCGTTTATTCTCAGCTGTATTGGTGGCGCTGTCGGCGGCGCAATTATCGGAGCCATGGGAACCAAAGCATATATTGTCGGCGGCCTGGGTGTATTCGGTATCCCGTCCTACATCGGACCTAATGGAATTGATAGTGGATTCTACGGCGCCATTATCGGTATGATTGTCAGCTTTATTGTTGGTTTTGTACTGATGTTCTTCACTCGTCTGCAGGAAGATGAAGCACCAGGTACAGGCACCAAGGAAAAGACAAGCGCAGATGCTGCCGTGAAGCAGGAGACAGTATTCAGCCCGCTGAAAGGCGAGGTGATCTCGCTGACACAGGTAAAAGATGAAGCGTTCTCTACCGGTGCTCTTGGTAAAGGAATTGCTATTGAACCGATCGAAGGTAAAGTATATTCTCCGGTAGACGGCGTACTGACTTCGCTGTTCTCCTCGGGACATGCAATTGGGATTACCAGTAACAACGGTGTAGATATTCTGATCCACGTAGGGCAGGATACCGTCAAGCTCAAAGGCAAGCATTTTACTCCAAAAGTGAAACAGGGCGATACAGTTAAAAAAGGTGATCTGCTGATGGAGTTTGATGTGGCTGCGATCAAAGAAGCCGGCTATGTGTTGACTACTCCGGTGATCATCTCGAACTCCGGCAACTATCTGGATGTGATCGAGACCGACAAGAAAAAGATCGGCTATCAGGAAGATCTGCTGACCGTTGTGATCTGATGCCTTGATCTAAAATGAAGACTGGAATCACAGCTGGCTCAAAATAAAATAACAAATAGCAAAAAAGCTTCTACAGCGGGCACCGGGAGGTGTAGCAAGTAGAAGCTTTTTTGCCTGTCATAGAGTGAACAGAAACAGACTGCAGAAAAATATGCAGACATAATAACCAGTTGTTTGTTGCAAGGAATAGAATCTATTATGTACATACTAATGACCTGCTCTTATCCAATGATCTGATTAACATCGATTATTCAACCCATAAGGCAATATACACAAATCCAATAAGCGAAAAGACCGGAATGATAATAGCCAGTATATACAGCCAGCGTATGAGCGGTATGCTCAAATACGTTTTGATCCGTTCCCAATCGGTTACCGTATAATCTTCACTGACTAATGAACGTTGCTCCTGTTTTTGCAGATCATCTATAAGATAGGTTAGAATACGTTGTTGTTCCTCAGGATCTCGCTTGTTTAATTCCTTATGTAGTTGCTGTTGCAGGCTGGCTAGATGGGAATGATTCACTTTATTACCTCCTTGAATAAAAAGTCTTCAGATAATAACTATAAAATAGATTGGAAGAAAATTCTATTTATTGGCCTTTTTTCTTTTCGACAATTCATTATAGTATTCGTCAAAGTTCTGAATAATTAACATTTGCCAAACAAACCATTATGATCCCGTTAACAAATGAGCTTTACCATGTAGTAGTACATACGGGCTGAGCATGCTGCTGTCGAGTAGATGCGCCCATTACGGATGATGTGCTGACCGATTGCAGGTCTGCATATGATTTGGCATGTAACGCTGCAGGAAATATGAGGAGGATTATCGGGAGTATGAAGAGTCAAAAGAACAAAATTATCGGGTTATCTCTATCTTTGTCCGTACTGGCTGGTTCACTGGGCGGTACATATGCGCAAGCTGCCGATCTGCCTTCCAATGTAACACCACCCAAGCCGACATGGGGTTATTTTGTCGATAATTACAAAAACAATACAAGTGATAATATGTCGGTTACATCCAATCCGGCGATCGGCGTATTGTCTGAATTCAATAAAATGTGGAAACCAGGTACAACCTGGGATTCCGGTACCAAGCTGAACAGCGAGCTGCTGGATATGAATATCCAGAAAGTGATTAATACGGCCAAGAAGCGTACCGCAGCACAAGAAGAAGCTGCCTACCTTGATGATCGCCGCAATCAGAGCTACAGTGTGATCGAAGGTCTCGGTGCGCTGACCGATATTTACCGCAAAGAAGCGGGAGCAACGACGACTATTACGGAAGTACAAGCTGATGCGACTACCAAAAAGTATGACGATGAAGGCACCAATTCCGGTGATCCAAACTCCAGCCTTGGCAGTATGGTGACACTGGTCAATACGCTGCGCGGCAGTTACTCTTCGACCAATCCGGCGAAAAGCTTCTATAACTACAAGCGTCCATTCCGCTGGAGTCCGGAGGCAACGGTGCTGCCTACTCTGGTACCAGCAATCAAAGCGGATCCGACTACTGATGGCGGTTATCCGAGCGGTCATACCAATGCCGCTTATTTGACTGCCTTTGCCATGGCTTATGCCGTGCCGGAACGCTATCAGGAACTGCTGACCCGAGCTTCCGAACTGGGTAACAACCGTGCGGTATCGGGTATGCACTCCTACTTTGACGTAATGGGTGGACGGGTCATGGCAACAGCATTGTCTGCATCCATTCTGAATGATCCGGCGAACAAAGAGATCAAACAGGCTGCCTATGAGCAGGCCCAGTCCAAACTGCTGACCCAGAAAGGTACAGCCAAGGATCGCTTCAATGATTATAAAACCAACAAAAAAGACTTCACAGAGCGTCTGACTTATGGATTCCCGCAAGCCTATGCCAAAGACAAGCCTGTTCTCGTACCGAAGGGAGCCGAAGTACTGCTGGAGACACGGCAGCCTTATCTGGATGCAGGTCAGCGCCGTTGGGTGCTGGCAACAACAGGCATTCCATCCGGGTATCCGGTACTGGATGATGCCGAAGGCTGGGGGCGCTTGAATCTATTTGCAGCTGCTGACGGTTATGGGGCATTCGTTAACAATGTAACGGTGAATATGGATGCCGCCAAAGGTGGATTCAACAAAGAAGATACCTGGCGTAATGATATTGCCGGTAAAGGCGGTCTGACTAAAAAAGGGACCGGTACACTGAATCTGGATGGCAAAAATACGTATACTGGCAAAACCCGAATTGTACAGGGGACACTGGAAGGTGGCAGTACAACTGCATTTGGCCGCGGCGATGTATCCAATGAAGGGGGTACGCTGGTAGAGAATGCGGTCGGCAAAGTGAAGATCGGCGGCGATTACAAGCAGACTTCCAAGGGTACACTCGCTCTGACAATCGGCAGCAAAAACGATGTGCTGGCTATCGATGGTTCGGCAGTATATGGCGGCAAGCTGCAGCTGAATTTTGTGGATAACTATGTACCGAAAAATAACAGTACGATCATCGTCAGCGACAAATCTCCAAAACACGGCAAGTTCACTTCTGTGCAAGCCGCAGGTTTGCCAGCAAGCTATACAGTGAAAGCCGTATACACAAATGACAGTGTGAAGCTGCAGGTGAAAAAGAAATAATACGAGTTACCATATATTCAGCTAGACACCAAATCCGCCAATCATGTGTATTCATGCTGGCGGATTTTTATTTGCTTAATTGGTTATTCCAGCTATTGAATGTGAAAAACACGTATGATCGCTTGGCTTGATCAGGGTGCTTTTTGTATAGAGGGAATCGGCATCATAGAGCATAGAACGCCCGACGGACAGGATAAAAAGTTATCCGCATCGATATGAATATGATACAATTACAGCATTTACAGCTGCATGTTGATAGCGAAAGGAAGAAGCCGATGAGTCTTCATCAACTTACATACACACTGCAAAGTGGAGAAGTTACTTATACCAACGAAGCGATTAACGCTTCGGTTATTGTTGATCTGATTACGGAGTTGAATGATTATATCGTCTTAAACCCATCCATTCCTTTGGAGAACAGTATTTATTTGCAGGCTGCCTGCATAGGTAGCGAGCAGGATCTGGTTATGGAGACCCGGTTGCAGTATGAGGAACGACGGTTCAGACATTACAGCCGCATCACAGGCGACCGTACGGAAATGATACAGATATTTCTGGCTTACTGGGGACAGCAGCAGCTGCCGGATTTGAGTGATTGGCAGGATATTACCGATGAGTTCTGAACCTTTTTTACGATAAAGCAATAAAAGATATAGATGTCTATACGTGTTAGTCCAAGATCTGTATTACCCAAGTCAGACCTATTTAAAAGGAGGAATCATGCTTCATCGGTATACAGATACTCACTTATTACTGTATTACAATGACAGTCTGCTGATGATATCTGCCAGACCCCAAGGATACGAATCCTATGATGAGCTGAGCGAGTATACGCAGGTATTCATGGTATCAGGGCCGGAGGAACTGGAGTCGTTTGATCCAGCAGGCGATCATAGCGATAATCGTGATCCCCATGGTCAGTATGTGATTGACTACGGTTATCATGATCATTTGCTGGAACAGATTAACGGGCTGCTTCGACCGGAGATAGAGCAGCGTACCATACCATATACTGCCGCCAACCATCACCTGATGAATACGCTGGTGAAAAACTATACACGAGTCGTCTATACAGAAGGCCCGATTAGTACTGCGAATGCAGATATAGCAGAGATGGTTCTGCTGCCCGAGGATGAGCCGCCTGCGGAGATGACCGCATTGGCACAGTATTTTACCGCCCATGGCATGTGGCTTGGGGCACTTTCGCGTCTGCAGATCCAGACAGGCAGCCCAAAGACGCAGCATATGCTGCGAACAGAAGTACTGCCTCATTTTGAGAACAAAAAGCAATCTGCTGGTGGTGGAGATATACAGACTTTCTATATGTACCGACTGCGTGCGCAGTCCAGAGAACTGTTCGAGCGTACCCATACAGGAGCGCTGGCTATTATCCACGATCTGTATCGCCATCATGATACCGAGGAGTGGTTCCGTCCTGGTGTACAGGATACCGAGGAATATTTGATACATACCGAGCATTTGGAGAGTGATATGGATTCTGAGCTGGATCATTTGAGGGAGTGGATAAAAGACAGTTATCTGGCATATGGACAGCATTATCTGGTCATGCCGCTAGGCTGGATGTTGGATGATTCGCTGCTGCATTCGGTGGCTTTGCGATTTTTTGCAGGTATCGCGCCAGCGATCCGATTGCGTGTAGAGAGTGGAACAGGACGGATTATTCTGATCGAATTGTGTGCAGACGAACCGGCGCATTCTGTATATTTTGTGGGGGAATCCAGATAGAGACAACTGGTTTATTAAGTGCTGTACGGCAACCAGCGTCATGCACAGTAGCCATTACGGTAACACGTTTGCTTCAAAGAAAATATCATTAATATGGAAAAGGACTCTACTCCTGTATACGGGAGAGAGTTCTTTTCCATATTGGTGGACCAGTTATCCTGTTGTCTATGTTCTTCTTGTACCATTCATCTCTTATAGCAAACACGAGTATCACTGTATATATAGTGTGTATCGTATACTGCACACAGAAAGAGAAAATCAGGCACGATCCAATTGTGAATCCGGCACCCTGAACATCATTTTTAATAGCGGTGGAGCTACAAGCGTAGTAATGATGATAACAATAACAATAGATGTAAAATATGCCGGGAGCAGAAGACCTGCTTGCAGTCCGGTTGAAGCAATGATTAAGGCAACTTCTCCTCTAGACACCATACCCGAGCCTATCGCAAAAGAAGAACGGGTATTAAATCCGGTCATTCTTGCTCCGGCTGCTCCCCCAATCAGTTTGGATAGCACAGCAGTAAGCGTCAAAATAACGATAAAGCCGATTTGCTGTCCCAATCCTTCAAAAGATACATGCAATCCAATACTCACAAAAAATACAGGTACAAATACCGAATAGGCGATCGGTTCTATTTTATGTTCCACTTTTTCCCGGAAAGAGGTTTGTGAAACGGCAAGTCCTGCTGCAAAAGATCCGATAATAGCAGCCATGCCCATCAGGTCGGCAAAATAAGCAAAGCCAAAGCAAATTATCAGTGCGGCAGAAATTAACGGTTCCGTGACTTTCAGTCTAGACATGAACTTCATAATAACAGGTACGGCTCCCCATCCGGCAAGGATAACCACAGCGAAGAAAATAATCTTTTTGCCAATAATCCATCCGAGCGAACTCTGTTCTCCACCACCCATGAAGCTCATCAATACAGCCAGCAGAATCACGACCAGTACATCATCCACTACAGCTGCACCGAGAATAGTAGTTCCTTCCCTGGAATGAAGACGATTCATTTCCTTGAGTACCTGAACAGATATGCTGACGGAAGTTGCACTGAAGACAACGCCCATAAACAGGCTGTACGAATGTCCGAGACCGAATAATTCACCTGTTCCATATCCTCCGCAAAAAGGCAGAACAATACCACCTATAGCAACAGCAAAAGCAGACTTCCAGTTTTTGCGGAGTTCATCCAGATCAGTCTCCAGACCCGCGATAAACATTAATAAAATGACTCCGATTTCAGACATATAATGAATAAACTCATTACTATCTATCCATCCCAGAACCGCAGGACCGAGTATAATGCCTATAATTAATTTTCCCAATACAGCGGGTTGCCCGAGGCGAACAGACCAATCACCCGCCAATTTGGTAAAAACAAGAATCAATGCCAGATACAAAATAAATTCCATTATACCCTCTGCCTTTCCCAATATATTAAATTACAATGTGTATATGAACGCGTTCCTGTAACAATATAAAGGAAGAAAAATCAAAGATCAATATAGCATTTTAAGCTCCAAAATAATGGTCTGAAAGCTTGAAAAACCATCTTTGATCCCCGTATATGTAATAGATATTATTATTCTTTAAAATGAAAAATAAGAGGTTTGAAGAGGTGTCCTTAAAATGAAGTTTATGAAATATACTGTATGGAAACAGGGATAAGTCAAAATAAGCATATGCAATACTTCAATACATTCTATTTATATTGTGCACAAAATTATTTACAAAAATAATATAAAAAATATTTGTAAGTTGTTGACATTAAATCTGAATGCGATATAATAGTCAAAGAAAGTCAAAGTCAAAAAAATATTGATCAAACATCAAACATCAAACATTCATTACCGAGGTTGTTCAAGTTAACAATTTATAATCCCATTCTTTTGACCATTTTCAGATAGCAATACGATTTAAGAAAGGGGCATGTATATATGCGTTGTCAAAATTGTAATCAACACGAAGCCACTGTAGGATTGAGCTTCACTGTAAATCATAAATCAGAGAAGATGTATCTGTGCCAGGAATGTTATGCCAAAATGAACAACAGCAATCCACTGTCTGGTGGATTCGGCGCTTCCGGCATGTCACCACTGGACCAACTGTTCAAAGGCTTCATGCAGCAAGGGGGTCAGACAGGCGGATCCAATAATCAGCGTGCAGCGACACGTACGGTAGAACCGCAGCGCGGCAATGGTATTCTGGATCAGCTGGGACGTAATCTGAATGATGCTGCCAAAGACGGCAAGATCGATACAGTGATCGGCCGCGATGACGAGATCGAACGTGTGATCGAAATTCTGAACCGCCGCAATAAAAACAATCCGGTCCTGATCGGTGAACCGGGAGTTGGTAAAACAGCTATTGCCGAAGGTCTGGCACTGCGTATTACCGAAGGCAAAGTACCGTCCAAACTGCTAAACAAGGAAGTCTATTCCCTTGATGTAGCTTCACTCGTAGCGGGAACCGGTATCCGCGGCCAATTTGAAGAAAAAGTCAAACAGTTGATCGCCGAACTGCAGCAGCGCGAGAATATTCTGCTGTTTATCGATGAGATCCACTTGCTCGTCGGTGCAGGATCTGCCGAAGGTTCCATGGACGCTGGTAATATTCTCAAACCGGTGCTGGCTCGTGGGGAACTGCAGGTTATCGGTGCCACTACACTCAAGGAATATCGCCAGATTGAGAAAGACGCTGCTCTGGAACGTCGCTTCCAGCCGGTTATGGTCGATGAACCAACGGTAGAAGAAACGGTTGAAATCCTGAAAGGCCTGCGTCCAAAATACGAGGAGTATCATGGTGTACGTTACTCCGATGAGACGATTGCAGCCTGTGTTCAATTATCCAATCGCTATATCCAGGATCGTTTCCTGCCAGACAAAGCGATTGATCTGCTTGACGAATCGGGTGCCAAACTGAATCTGCGTGCTTCTGCAGGCGATCAGGGAGAACTGATGGCTCGTATCGAGAAGATCAAAGCTGCGAAAGAGCAGGCGACTCGAGAAGAACATTATGAACGTGCAGCCCAGTTGCGTGATGAAGAGACCCAACTGCTGAACCAGTTGAATAGTGGGGCAAGCAGCACAGAGCCGGTCGAAGTACACATCGAGGATATTCAGAATATTATCGAACGCAAAACCGGTATTCCTGTCGGCAAACTGCAGCAGGATGAGCAGAACAAAATGAAAAATCTGTCTGCCCGTCTGGAGACCAAGGTTATCGGTCAGCATGAAGCCGTAGAGAAAGTCGCCAAAGCAATCCGCCGTAGCCGTGCCGGATTGAAACCGAAAAACAAACCGATTGCGTCCTTCCTGTTCGTCGGACCAACCGGTGTAGGTAAAACTGAGCTGTCCCGATCACTGGCTGAAGAGCTGTTTGGTCAATCCGATGCGATGATCCGTCTGGATATGAGTGAATATATGGAGAAACATTCCGTGTCCAAACTGATCGGTTCGCCACCAGGATATGTGGGTCATGATGAAGCCGGTCAGCTGACTGAGCGTGTACGTCGTAATCCGTACAGCATCATCCTGCTCGACGAGATCGAGAAAGCACATCCTGATGTACAAAATATGTTCCTGCAGGTGATGGACGATGGTCGTCTGACAGACAGCCAGGGCCGTACCGTCAGCTTCAAAGATACCGTTATTATCATGACATCCAATGCAGGTATTACCGAGAAGAAAATCACTGTTGGTTTCTCTGCTGCCAAATCGGAGCAGACCAGCTCGATTCTGGAGTCGCTGGGTTCTTATTTCCGTCCGGAGTTTCTGAACCGGTTTGATGCGATTATTCCATTTGCTTCTCTCAAGGAAGAAGATCTGGTACAGATCGTGGATAATATGCTGGAGGATATCCAGTCTACACTCGGTGAACAGGGTATTACGCTGAACGTCTCCGATGAGGCGAAGAGAAAACTGGCTGAGCTTGGTTACAATCCAGCCTTTGGTGCTCGTCCGCTGCGCCGTGTGATTCAGCAGCATATCGAAGACAGTATTACTGATCTGGTACTGGATGATGAGAATGTAGAAAATATCCAGGTAGATGTACAGGAAGAAGCGATTCACGTAGCAAGAGTCTGAGATTTAAATAAAGACAATAAGCTGTATTATCCCATTAGATGAATCTCTAAATAGATCTCTAAATAGATCTCTAAATAGATCTCTAAATAGATCTCTAAATAGATCAATCCCCTCTTACCGTAATTAGGCAGGAGGGGATTTTTTATGTCTGGATAAGCTATAGCATTCACTCCATATCAGCTACAACGATTTCTTGACATGCAGCAATATAGCAGGAAAGGGCGCAGTACCATAAACCGACTTTAACGCGGGATAGTAGACAGGAACTGCTCCAGATCATTCAAATAAGCGGGACTGTTAACCTGACGTGGGGAAAATATCGCTGTTAGCATCATCTGCCACGAGGAATGAACGAGACGAGAAGGTACCATGGAATGATCTACACCCGGTAGTACAGTGACCGACAGAAGCGAATTGGGGATCGAATGACGGTAGAACTGCTCGGTTTCTTTGACATCTACATTAATATCTTCCGTACCAAGTATCAGATGTACCGGATGATGGAAATTACGAAGTTCCTGACTGGCATCGGATTGATAGTTACGCACAATAAATGTCCAGCGTTCAGCTGAAATAGGATCGACGGGATGGGCTATCCGTAGATAATCGGCGTAGGAGGCATGGCGCTTGAGCAACTGCAGTACTAACTGATCCTGCTGTTCCACATGACGAATCTCCTGTGCGCTGGCGCCGGATTGAAGCATTTCCTGCCGGGTATTATAACGGCCCTGACGTATCCAGTTGATCGCAGGTGAGACGAGAATGCTAAAAGCGAGGGAGGGTTCTTTGGCGACTACTTTGGGAATGACCCATCCTGCCTGACTCGCTCCCCATAATCCAATACGTTTGGGATCGATAGAGGGCAGTGTACGTGCCCAACGAATCGCGGTTACAGTATCATTGGCCCGATCGTCCATGCTCTGCTGCAGCCAGCTGCCAGCTGATCCACCAATCCCGCGCTTATCCAGCGATAGGGATGCATAACCCACTCTGGCAAATCGCTCCCATACCGGTCGATAGAATCCATCATAGCTGGCGTCGATCGGTCCATCACCATGGACAAATACGATCAGTCCAACCGGATGCTCGGTATGCCGAGGCATAGTCAGAATCCCCGTCAGTACACCATCGGTAGTAGGCACCGATACAGACTGTTCAGTCATATCATATGAATTCTGATACAGGAAAATAGCCAGTAAGGTAAATAGAATAGCAGCAGTGATACTAATGGGGACAATCCATTTGAGACGTCGTTTATGCAAGTATATTCACTCCTTGAATTAAATAAAATTACGGATGGGAATAATCATCTATTCTTTGACGATAGGGATTCAGGTATCCAGGCCATATAATGCCAACCGGGCTGCTGCAGGAAGAGCTGCTGAATCCAGCTGGAGTAGGAAGAGTGATGATGAAAGCCCATTTTCTTATATAATTGACTTACATGTGCGTTGTTATATGATACATGTAGAGTTAATTGGTTCCACTTCTGTTCAGCTGCATACCGTTGTGCCCACTGCAGCAGCGATCTGGCAATACCACGCCCTCGATATTCAGTAGCTGTAGCGAGATGTTCAATATAACCTTCATGAAGGCGGGGGTTGTGTTCCAATGCAGACATGCCTATTGCGAATCTGCACATATTCCAGAATCCATATGGTCTGATTAACGAGCCCAAGTGGGGCAGGGCTGAACGGGTAGATGAATGGCCAGCAGACCACTGGAGCCCGATCACTCCAATAATCTGTCCATTTAGCCGCGCAGCAACCTGTAGGCGATCGGTGGCTAGAGCATAGGGCGACCAGGTCTGAATGAGCAGGGCCACCAGCTGCTGTTCATTGAGCTGAACCATGGAACCGAATATATCGGCAAATGAGATAGCCAGCAATGTACAGACAGCAGGCAATTCTTCGGGAAGACAGGGACTGATCACAAGATCCAGAGGTTGAGAAATATGGGCCGTTGTCATGGCTGCTCCTCCTGGCTCACTTCGCTAGCGCTCAAAGGCATTTGCAGCTCATAGTGGAGGCTGGCATTATCGAACAGGGACAGATATGACTTTTCGATTAGGATTAATGGACCGGCAGGCAGTAACTGCTGCTGCTCCATATACTGCTCCAGCTGCTGAATCTGTACATAAAGTTCATCTTCTTCGGTAATCCTAATATAAGCTGACAGATACGAGCGAGCAGCCAGTTCTATATCGGGTGTGGGAAAGTGGGCTTGATTTGAATTTTTTCCGCAGCGTATCTTCTCTATCGAAATGCTGGAATGGTCGCTGTCAGGGTTGATTTTATCTTTGGGCTGTTCATAACAGAGCAGCAATTGATGATCTTGCTGGATATAATACAGATCCGTCTCGAATAGATCTTCGGGATAGGGATTCAGCTGCAGCATTTTGCGGGCAGTAAGTACTTCTCCGGTCTGCAGTTCGGTCCAGATACAGAGTTTCCTTGATGGACAGTCTACAATCTGGTAAAGGGCTCTATCTGATCCGGGTGCATAATGCTGCTCATATTCACTGATTACGCCGGCAGTGAGCTGCTTCAGCCGGGTGAGCTGCCCAATCTGCTGGTCCAGCTGAAGCATGGAATCCTGAAGTTGCTCATTATATTGATCCGCCGAAAAGGAAGACAGACTTTCACGAATCTGCCGAACCGGAATACCCAGCTTGCGCAGTAGTAGGATATGAGACAGACGATAGATTTCATCGGTTCCATACATTCGATATTGATTATCTGCAATACAGGCAGGTAACAGAACGCCTTGCTCTTCAAAATAACGGATCTGATGAGTAGATACATTCATTAGCCGAGCCAGTTCACTAATCGTGAGATAATGATTCATAAGGGAAGGCTCCTTTCTGTACATAAAAAGTATAAATATACTGCAGAATAAACTAATTTAAAGAAAGAACATCCGATAGGGATAGACGGAGCCCATGATTCTTTTCGGAAAAATATATTTCTTGAATCCGTTGAAACAAAGTGCTTATCTGCAAAAGAAAAAAAGTGGATCATGCTGGTTGCGGCAAAATAGTAGGAGTGCAGCAAAACGCTTGAACAGCTTGTCTATATCTTTACTATAAAGCTTGGGTCAGACCCAAGGTCAAGCAAAGAAATCAGAAGATATTTCTCCATACTATATTTCTATATTTTAAGAACATTAAAATGCCCGGCAATCACTACAGAAAGAGTGATTGCCGGGCATGGATGGTATACATAGATAAATACTTAACTGCCAAATTGCGCACGGTGCAGACGACTGTAAATGCCACCGGCAGCGATTAGTTCTTGATGATGCCCTTGTTCGGCAATGCCATCTTGATTGACGACTATAATCCGATCGGCATTTTTGATCGTTGCCAGTCGGTGGGCGATCACCAGGGTAGTCCGTCCGACAGCCAGCTCGGAGAGAGACTGCTGGATAGCCGCTTCGGTCTCGGTATCGAGTGCCGATGTCGCTTCATCAAGAATCAGAATCGGCGGATTCTTAAGGAACATACGGGCGATAGACAGACGCTGCTTCTGTCCGCCGGAAAGCTTGACGCCACGCTCGCCGATAACGGTCTCGATGCCATCCGGCATATTGCGAATAACGTCTGCCAGATGGGCACGTTCGGCAGCGAGCCAGATCTCATCCAGACTGGCATCCAGCTTGCCGTAGGCAATATTTTCCCGGATCGTACCGGAGAACAGGAATACATCCTGCTGTACAATACCGATCTGACGGCGTAGAGACTCCAGCTTCATATCCCGTATATCGATTCCATCGATGGTGATGCTGCCTTGATCCACTTCATAAAAGCGCGGCAGCAGACTGCATATCGTCGTCTTGCCGGCACCCGAAGGACCGACAAAGGCTACGGTCTCACCAGGATGAATCTCAAGACTGATATCCCGAAGAATCGGGCGATTGGATTCATAGCCAAATGATACCTGATTAAAGCGGATATTCCCTTCCAGATGCGTCACTTCCAGTGCATTGGGGCGATCCGCAATATCCGGTTCGGTATCCATAATTTCCAGATAACGCTTGAATCCGGCGATTCCTTTGGGATAACTCTCGATAACAGCATTAATCTTCTCGATGGGACGGAAGAAAATATTGGCAAGCAGCTGAAAAGCAACAAATTCCCCGATTTTGATCTGGCCGCTAATAAAGAACCAGGCGCCAAAGATCAACACAAGAATCGTAATCATCCGCATCATCATATAGTTGACGGCGAGACTGCGCGCCATTGTCTTGTAGGCGAGCAGCATCGTACTGCGATAGCTCTGGTTATCGACTTCGAACAGCTTTTTCTCATGCTCTTCATTGGCAAAAGACTGCACGACCCGGATACCGCCTACATTATCCTCGATACGGGAATTGAAATTGCCCACATCCCCGAACAGTCTGCGGTAAGCCGTAGTCATCCGGCCTCCGAAGAAAATAATCACCCAGGCCATGATCGGAATAATTACAAAGGTAATAATCGCCAGCTGGGGATTGATATTGTACATCAGGATAAAGGAACCGATCAATGTCATAATGGCGATGAATATATCCTCCGGACCATGGTGGGCAACTTCGCCAATATTGTTAAGATCGTTTGTAATCCGGCCAATCAGATGACCGGTCTTGTGATTATCAAAAAATCGGAATGACAGCTTTTGTAATTGTCCAAACAATTTACGGCGCATATCGGTCTCGATATTCACTCCGAGCATATGCCCCCAGTAGGTGACGATATACTGCATAAATGTATTCAGCACATAAATTCCCAGCAGTGCCAGACTGGCAATCAGAATCAGATTCCAGTTTTGTCCGGGCAGTAGCTTGTCGATAAACGTATTCACTGCCAGCGGAAAAGACAGTTCCAGTACGCCAGCCAGCACGGCACAGGTAAAATCGAGAAAGAAAAGCCCTTTATAGGGACGATAGTACGCAAAAAAACGCTTCAGGATAATAACCACTCTTTTCTATGTAATTTTCTTGGGCCACAGGCTGCGGCAGATCACGTCCCCATACTATTTTTCGGTACCGGTTGGCTGGGCCGGGACCGATCATTTACGCGGCTGCATAACAGCGCATATAGATATAGTAATATCTTACAGACAGTCAAGTCCATTGTTTTATCGATATCCCTTAGCAAGAAAAAGCAAAACCTCCCCGATATGCCGGAGAAAGGCAGGTCAGAGAGGTTATTATTTATATATTTCACAAGGTTGATTCCGTCATCGAATTTCTATAAAGAATGATCTGCCAATACAAATAGCAGCAGAATAAGCACGCTAGCAGGAGAATCTAGCAATTACTACAAGCGCTGTTCGTTATGCGCCTTGTTGATTACTTCATGTGCAGGATACGTATAAGCCTGTTCGATCTTGCTCGGATGGAGAAAGTATTGCATAGGACCGGTATGGATAAATACGGCCAACAGCACCGCCGCTGCTCCTACCATCAATCCATAAACAATCAAAAACAATCCTTTAAGCCAAATCATATATAATCGATTCTCCTTTGCGTGTATAAAATGGAATTTCCTTATACTATATATCGGCAAAGGTTTTTCATTTTATACAGCAAACCTAAAATAGTCCGGGAGAATATACCGATTATTTTATACAGGAGCAGCAATCGACTAATTACTTGGATACAGACTTCCTGTTCCGTTGTACCTCTACATCAATATGCGCGTTGGCTGCAAAATCAAACAGTCCCAGATCAGTCAACTTGAGCGTCGGGATCACAGGCAGTGCGAGGAAAGAGAGCATCAAGAAAGGGTTGAAATGCTGGGCGGCACCAATCTGCAGCAGCGCTTGATTGAGCTTTTTCATTTGATGATAGACTTCTTCATAAGGTAGCTCGGATAACAAGCCTGCAATCGACAGCGGCAGGGAGGCGAGCACTTCGCTGCCAGACACGACAGCGAGACCGCCATTGACACTAACGATATGCTCGATAGCAAGCAGTAGTTCCTCATCTGAAGTACCGGCTGCAATCAGATTATGCGAGTCGTGAGCAACAGTAGAGACGATAGCTCCTTTTTGCAGCTGGAAGCCTTTGACGATACCAAGCCCTATATTGCCTGTAGCCTGATGACGTTCTACGACGGCCAGCTTGAGCAGATCCTGATCGGTAGAAGCAGTAAAATAGCCGTTTTTACGATTTACTTTATACTGTGCGTGAGTAGTAACCAGCGAATTGGGAATGATTTCAATTACATTGCAGTAGTCATGGGTCAGTGGGAGTGCCAGATGATCCAGTGTGATGGGAGCGGTCTGGCAGCGGGATAATGCAGCTGCACTGGTAGAGAGCGCCTGACTGGAAGCTGGATCTATGCTGTCAGAAAGTATCTTGTGATGTGACCCGGCAAAGGCATCATGATTGAGCGAAACAGCTGGATTCACTGGGTCCAGAGCAGTGGATTCAGCTGTGAACATAGCATCCGACTGTTCTATATATGCAGAGTCTGAAAGGGTAGAGGATGCAGTTGGATCCGTAACCGGCTGTTCCAGCAGCTTGCCGCCTTGAACAACGCACTGTCCATTTTTGTAGACTTCATGAATGGTCAGTTGTTCCAGATCATCCAGGATAACCAGATCGGCTATATATCCCGGAGCAATAGCACCTCGGTCCCGTAGTCCAAAGCATTCTGCTGTATTAAGCGTCGCCATCTGGATAGCAGTCACTGCAGGCAGTCCATGACGAACAGCCAACCGGATATTGTGATCGACACTGCCTTCATCGAGTAGATCATCGATCAGCTTGTCATCGGTAACAAATAGACAGCGTCGCGAATTATAAGGGGTAATGACCGGAAGAATAGCTTCCAGATCCTTGGCAGCGGTGCCTTCACGTATCATTACATACATACCAAGCTCTAGCCGCTGCCGGGCTTCATCGGCATTAATACATTCGTGATCGGTACGAATACCTGCGGCTGCATAAATTCCCAGCTGTTCCTTGGCAATACCTGCTGCATGACCATCTACATACTTGCCTCTGCTATGAGCGGCAGCGATTTTACCGAGCATACCGGGAGCTGCACTGGACAGCGCACCAAAGTCCATGACTTCCGCCAGTCCCAGTACCCGGGGATGATCATAAAATGGTTCCAGATCCTTCGCTTCCAGACAGGCGGCGCTGCTCTCAAAAGACGTCGCCGGCACACAGGAAGGCAGCATGATAAACTGGTCAACCGGCAGATCTTCTGACTGTTCCAGCATATAGCGGATGCCATCAACTCCGGCAACACTGCCAATTTCATGCGGGTCTGTAATTACACTGGTTACCCCGTGTTGAATAACTACCTTCGCAAATTCCTGTGGAGACAGCATGGAGCTCTCGATATGTACATGACCATCCATCAGACCCGGAATAATCCATTTGTCTGCTGCATCGACGGTTTCGATTCCTTCATACGTACCGATCCCTGCGATTACACCATCCACGATCGCAATATCCTGTTGGACCAGCTCTCCTGTAAATACGTTCACAATCTGTCCACCCCGTATGACCAGATCTGCTGGTTCTCGGTGACTGGCAACATCAATTCTTCGTTGTAGTGCTTCGGTTGTCCATGACATAGGCATAGTTCACTCCTTGGCAGTTATAGGTTAAAAATGAATACAAAAATCCCGATCACAAAAAATGCATGACAAATTCATCGCAGCATTTTTCGTAATCAGGATTTTACGGTTCCTGGTAGAGACCCCCGGACCGTATTACCGGGGTTATACGAAAGAACATGAGTATTTGAGAAGATGGGTTCGAATGAGATAAAAGGGTTTGAAAATTAAAATTTAGTGTAAATCAAGAATGTTCAGATAGCAAGTAGAAGTTAGATTTGCTTACATAAAGAGAGTAATAATGATTATATGTGCATTAATATAACCTGGAAGGCACATTTTAATTATTTTTTATGGCTGCATTTGAATTAAATAGGAATTTTAAATCTGAATTCTATTAATCATGTTAGTTTATTTATACAATACCTTATGATTTTGTTATATTCAATGACAAAATAATTAACATGTTCTATCGCTAATCCAAGTCTTATCGCTATAATAAGGCAAATGATATGGGGAAAGGCGGAGTATATATGAGTCTGGAAGCATTGAATGAGCGTGTACGACGGGATCTGGCTTATCTCGCATACGGTGGAGCGGATTGGGTGCGACCGGTGCAGCATTCGGAGGGACATGTGTATGACGCAGTTATTATTGGCGGCGGACAAAGTGGATTAGGGGCAGCTTTTGGTCTGCTGCGTGAGCGGGTATCGAATATTCTGGTTATCGATGAGAATCCTGCCGGATGGGAAGGTCCATGGCAGACGTATGCACGTATGGTCACACTGCGCACTCCCAAGCATCTGACATCCATCGATCTGGGTATTCCTTCGCTGACTTTCCGCTCATGGTGGGAAGCTCAGCATGGAGAAGAGGGTTGGGAACAGGTGGATAAAATTCCACGCGGAGAATGGATGAACTACCTGCGCTGGTACCGGAAGCTGCTGAAGCTGCCTGTAGCGAATGAAGTGACTTTGAAGCTCATTGAGCCTGTTACCAAAGGACTGCATCGGCTACATATTGGCGGTGCGGGAGCTCCGCGAGATACCGTAATGGCTCGCAAGGTGATTCTGGCAACCGGAATTCAGGGCGGTGGGGAATGGCATGTGCCGCCAATGATTGCAGAGCGGTTGCCCAGTCATCTGTATGCACATACTTCCGAGGCAATCGATTTTCGTCGTCTGCAGGGCAAAAAGATAGCCGTTCTGGGTGGAGGAGCTTCTGCTTTTGACAATGCCAATCATGCGCTGACTGAGGGCGCCGCAGAAGCTCATGTATTTGTCCGGCGTGAAGTACTGCCCAGTGTAAATCCGATTCGGCAGATGGAAGTGTCTGGCATGATCGAACGGTTCCATGCACTGAATGATGAAGAGAAATATGCAGTGATCGCCCACTTTTTCAAATTCAATCAGCCGCCGACCAATGATACGTTTGAACGTGCGGCAGCCTGGCCGGGATTTGAGCTGCATCTGGGTTCGCCATGGTTGGATGTGCAGCCATGGGGCAATGGAGCGAGAGTGACCACACCACATGGGCAGTATGAATTTGATTTTCTGGTGATCAGTACCGGGCTGCTTAGCGATCCGGCACTGCGTCCGGAGCTGGAGCTGGTAAACGGGCACATTGCCCGCTGGCAGGATCATTATCAGGCGGCACCCGATCTGCGGAATACACTGCTTGATGCCCATCCTTATCTCAGTCCAGGATTTGCGCTGCAAAGCAGGGATGAGCTTGGGGTGGACAGAGTGCATGGGCTCTTTATGTTCAACTATTCCGCTCTTGCCAGCTGCGGATTGTCCGCATCTGCTATTTCCGGCACCAAAAATGCCGTTCCCCGGCTGATAAGTGCCGTAGCGGATCAATTGTTCCTTGATGATAAAGAGCATATTTTGCAGCAATTCTTTGCTTACGATCAGGCAGAGTTTGTCGGCCACTGGTCGAAGATGGTTACCGGTTCTTGAAGGATGGGGTTATAAAGGGTGGTTATTTTAATTATTGTGTGTACCAAATAAAAGAGACAGATCTACGCTGGGCAGATCTGTCTCTTTTTTTGTATGTCTTTTATTTGAATACTATACGGAAAAGGCTGGATAAACGACTATACTGCAAGCTGCTTCGACATGAAGGAATGCGTATATGATCTGTAACATTCGTATTTCAATCCAATAATCAATGAACGCTATGCTCCTGTGTCCGCTCGATATAAGGATGCAGCGCAGCAAGTTCCGGATGCTGGAGTATAGCAGAGACGATCAGTTCGGCAATTGCCTGAGCGCCTTGTACCGAGAAATGGGTATCGTCGTCAATGCCATCCATGTAGTTTGGATGCTGTCCGGTCCGCAGATGCATGAACAGATCCATGGAAGCAGTCTCGCCAAGCGCTTCATACAGCTGCCGGGAAGCTGTGAAAATATCCAGCAGCGGAACATGGGCTGTCAACGCAGTTTGCTTCATTTCTTCGGGATAAGCACCCACTGCCAGCGGATCAATCGTACCATTGGACAAGAATCGGCGGCGGCTGACTGAAGTGAGCAATACCGGAATAGCACCATACTGACGTGCTGTATCAATAAACTTCTGCAGATTATAACGATAATCGGTATGTGGTTCCGTATAGCGCATGGGATCAGCAGATTTCTCGTCATTGTGGCCGAACTGGATCAATAGATAATCACCGGGCTGCAGCTGGTTGGCGATATATTCGAGCCGCCCTTCTGCCAGAAAGGAGCGGGTGCTGCGACCATTGATAGCATGGTTCGCCACAGTTATGCTGCTGCCAAAATACGGCTGCACATATTCTCCCCATCCGCTCATTGGCTTGTCAGAAGCTCCTTTGATCGCAGCAGTGGAATCTCCGGCAATAAACAGGGTGGGACGTCGTCCATCAGTTTGCCGGCTGATCCGCTGATGATGATCGCTGTCAGGTGGACTATTTCGGGTGAATAAGGAAGGTGTGAATAGGACAGCATCTGCTGCAGCCTTGGCGCTCGTTGAATGAATATAGCCATGCCGATTCAGCCAGTGTGCTGCCCATTCTGTCCATCTTCGGCAGGAGGGATGAGTCTGTGCCAAGCCAAGTCCATGTCGGCCGTTCTCCATAATATGCAGTTCGTGGGAGATTCGATGGGCAGCAAGTGCTTCACTAAACAGTAAGCTGTTGTGAACCGGCACACTCGCATCGTCAGCGGTTGTCCAGATAAAAGTAGGGGGTGCACTGCTATCAACCTGCCGTTCAGCAGAAAATTGATCAATCATTGCAATATCCGGCGATTCCCCCAGAAAATGAAGCCGACTGCCCTGATGAGCATAAGGGCCGCGAAAAGTAATAACCGGATAGCCAAGCAGGAGCAGGTGCGGACGAATCCGACCCATCGTCGCGGTCAGTGCAGCCAAGTGACCGCCTGCAGAGAATCCAATTAATCCTGTCTGTTCCGGTAGAATACGCCATTCCCTTGCATGCTGCCGAAGCAGATGCAGAGCCTGTTCGGTTTCCTGTAATCGTGCGTGTGGATCAATCAGCGGGTGAACAGCATCAGCTGCCGGATTGGTATGTTGGGAAAAGGAACGATTATGCGAGGAGTCTGCTGTTGAATTTTCGCTTGGCATCGTTGTCTTGGATGTATCAGTCTGTAAGAGATCATCGTCTGATTCAGCCGAGAAAGTAGAATCATGCGCATTGAAATTACCCTTATCCGTCAAGGAATCGAATGTGCTGTATTCCAGCACAGCAGCATGAATACCGAGTGTGTTCAGCCAGCGGGCGACCGGTTCTCCTTCATGATCGGCAAGATGATGATATCCGCCGCCAGGCAGAATCAGTATACAAGGACGGGGCATGCTGGAGTCCAGTAGATACAGATGCAGCGCGGGTGCGGCATGGGTTTCGGTGATTTTACGTATATCATTGTCACTAGAATGATTTATAATGTGGAGCATATTGGTTTGTTCCTTTCTGTACATCCAGTCGGCAGAGCAGGATGTGAAATAAGACCGAAATTCCTGTTTACATGATAATTTACGGGGAAGTAGATGATATTTGCTAAAGAAATCCTTAACATCCAGATTATGATAGCGTTATAATAGAGACTGATGACTGAACCGATGGAGGGACATGATGAAAAAGGGAATTATGTTTTACAAAATTTTTATTCCTATTCTGGTATTAGGAATCGGTCTGTCCATTAGCTTTGGCATATATATCTACTTCAATACAGTCCAATCAGTTATTGATAGTGTAGCCAACAGCAAGCAAAGTTATATTACACAAATGAGAAATAATCTGGAACAAAAAATACGTACTATTGAATACGCTTTCAATACATACAGCACTACCAGTTCATTTAATGAGGTGGTGAACCATCCAATTACGGAAAAAGACTTTATCGCGTATCGGGATGTAAATACCCAGCTGAACTATATTGCTACAATGGGGATGGAAGGGGCAGAGTACTCTCTAATCAGCATCAATCAGAGCTGGCAGATTTCCAATGGAACCTTATCACATCTCACTTCCGAAGAGCGACAGAAGCTATATGACGAATATATTGCTGATCAGGATCAGGGATTATTCTGGGTGAAAACAGATTCCGGGCTGCGATTTGTTAACACATTGCCGGTATTCTCCAAGCAAAAGCAGGCAATTGCTTTATCCGACATTTCCCTGGAGACGCTGAACCGCAGTCTGAGCGCGGAAAATAATGCACCTGTCTTTATCCTGAACAAGCAGGGGAGTGTCATGTACGATACTGGCAAAACATCCGGATTGTTAAGTACCAACCAGCTGACACAGATCCCATCCATGATCGGACAGGATCAGAATACCGGAATGCTGACGCTCAATCAGGATAAAGGACCCGAGCTGCAGCTCATTTATGCCAAATCGCCATATAACAACTGGATTTATGTGACGATGCTGGATCAAAAGGAGATTGCCAGTGCCCTGCAGACGACCAAGTATGGGCTGATTCTGATGGAACTGGTATTGATTCTGTTGATTATCGTGGTTGCTTACGGAATTTCGGTTTATTTTACCAAGCCGATCCAGCAGATTACGCGCAGCCTGCCAAGAGATGCACAGCTGACAGCCAAAAATGAGATCGAATGGATCCTCTCATCTATTGATCATATTCTGACCGAGAAGCAGAGTCTGGAGAGCCTCATCGAAGCAGAGCAGCCGCAGCTGGAGACCCAGCTGGTACTGAATCTGTTCCGCAACCGTGTATCTGCCGATGAACTGGAGCATCAGCTGAACCGTCTTGGTCATTCCAGCCTGGAAGATCAGCAGTATGTAACGATGCTAGCCCAGCTGGACAATGTGGGCAAGCGCGATGCGGCTGACAAGGACGTGTTGCTGCTGGCGATCAACAAAATTGCCGAAGAGCTGATTCCCCAGCAGCAGCGGCTGCTGCCTATTATCCTCAATGACGATACCCAGGCGACAATTCTGATCTTCTCCGGTGTAAATGAACAGGAGATGCGCAAGCAGATGCTGGCTTATGCCAAAGCGATGATCCGCACGGTACGTGAATACCTGAAGCTATCAATCAGTATAGGGATCAGCCAATCCTATTCCACACTACTGCGTAGCAAGGAAGCTTGTGAAATGAGCAAGCAGGCGCTGCATCAACGTCTGAATCTGGGCAAGGAATCAATCATTTTCTACGAGGATATCTCCAATGTAATCTCCGGTCCGGTACTGCTGCATTATCCGGCAGAGCTGGAATCCCGATTGTTCGATGCGATTCGTCTGGGTGATGAGGAGCAGGTGTCCCGGACGCTCTATCCGCTGATGGCGGAATTTATGAAGAAAAGCCGGAATTCCATGGACCTTGAAGTCATGCTGGTACGCCTTGTCAACAATCTGATTCAGCTGGAGCAGCTGCTTGGGCTGGAAGTGCTGTTAACGCACGATAATCGTGCCTTGTATCATCGGCTGCTGAGTATTCGCAACCCCGAGGAGATCGAGCGTATTCTAATCGAACAGGTCATTTTCCCGATGGTACGCAGTATGAAAAACAAGACCAACGAGCAGTTCCGCTGTCTGTCCGAGACGATCGCCGAGATTGTGCGTTCCGAATATGATCAGGAATTGTCGCTGGAGATTATTGGTGATCGGCTGCATTATAACCCAAACTACCTGAGCAGCATTTTCAAAAAGGAATACGGCATTACCTTCAGCGATTATCTAATGAGCTACCGGCTGGAGATGGCCAAACGCTGGCTAACCGAGACCGACCAGACCATCAAAGAAATCGCCGAGCGGCTGCAGTATCATAATCCACAGAACTTTATCCGTTCTTTCCGTAAAAAGGAACAGGTTACACCAGGTACCTACCGCAAAATGAGACAGAGTATCTGATGGATCACCGACATAGGAACAGCCTGCTGGCTGGAACCAGCTGCAGGCTGCAATCTGGAAATAAGTACATCGTACAGACCGCCAAAAGTCTTATGCTCTGCATTGCAGAAGATAAGACTTTTTCTATGATACGCGTGCCATGAACAGAGCTGTAAGCCACTGCATTTCCTATTGTCGGTTCAGGATCAGCCTTTGACAGCGCCGAGCAGTGCGCCTTTGGTGAAGTGTTTTTGTACAAATGGATAAGCGATCAGCATCGGTACGGTTGCGACTACGATAACGGCCATTTTGATCGTCTGTGCCGGTGGGATGACATCGACTGAACTGCCTTCCGCCTGCATACCGCTGGAGACGATAACGATCTGACGCAGCAGTACCTGTATCGGCCATTTATTGGAATCATTAAGATACAGAATCGCATTCATATACGTATTCCAGTAGGTTACGCCATAGAACAGGGAGATCGTCGCTATAGAAGGCAGTGCCAGCGGCAGCATGATTTTGAAAAAGACGCCAAAGTCATTACATCCATCAATCTTGGCCGATTCTTCCAGACTGTCCGGCAGTGCCTGGAAAAAGTTGCGCATAATGATCAGGTTGAACGCGTTGATCGCAACTGGCAGGATCAGGGACCAGTAGGAATCAATCAGGCCGACCCCTTTGACAATCAGAAAGGTCGGAATCATTCCGCCACTGAATAACATCGAGAATACGATAATAAAGTTGATTGCATTTCTTCCATACAAATAGGTGCGTGATAATCCATAAGCCATAAAGGCGGTTAGTGCCATGCTGACCAGTGTACCTACAATCGTCGTGCCGACAGATACGCCCAGTCCTTTGAATATAGTAGGGGTGGACAATATATACCGGTAAGCATCGAGGGAGAATGTAGTAGGGAACAGGATGAATTTCTTGGAGACGACTTCCTGGGTAGAGGCGAACGAGCTGGCAATAACATTAACAAAGGGCAGCAGACACGCAAGTGCAACCAGGATCAATAAAGTATTATTTACAATCGTAAAAATTTTGCTTCCTATTGTAGTATCTTTCCGTAGAGACTGTTCCATGCATGATAACCTCCTTAATAATCGTGTACTCCCTAACTGTACCAATGACAGCTTGTTCCGTATATAATCCGGGGATGAGATCATAGGGTCTGCCCTCCAAAAATAACGAATGATCATTAGCTCATAATATAATCATCAGCTGAGGTGAGAACAAGGTAATCCCTTTATATAAAAGGTTTTGGAAACGCTATCAACTGATGATTATATACGGAATGACCGGATTGCTTTAGTGTGAAAGGTGTAACGTGAATGTCCATTAAGGAGGCTGGTGATCCGGTGAAGATGTCTAATCCAATGAAAGTATCCGATGCTGCCGCACTGAAGCTTGAAGGTACAGAAAAAGCCGTCAAACGTAGAGGGCAGCATGGAATACTTCGTAACAAATTTCTCTATTTAATGATTCTGCCGGGATTTCTTTATTTTGTTATTTTTAAGTATCTACCAATGGGTGGGCTGATTATTTCCTTTCAGGATTACCAGCCGTATCTCGGAATTGCAGACAGCCCCTGGGTAGGCCTCAAGCATTTTATCCGTCTGTTTACGGAGCCAACCTTTTTTATGCTGCTGAGTAATACGCTGATTTTGTTCGCACTGAATATTGTTATCTTTTTCCCGATGCCGATTATTCTGGCGCTGATGCTGAATGAAGTCAGACATCGTTATTTCAAAAATGCGATCCAGACGATTATCTATATTCCTCACTTTATGTCCTGGGTTATTATCGTCTCTATTACTTATGTATTTCTGACCGTAGATGGCGGGGTCATCAATGAACTGCTTGCTGCGATGGGCTTCCAGAAGATCAGTTTCCTGACTTCACCGGAATGGCTGCGCACGATGTATATGGCGCAAATCATCTGGAAAGAGCTGGGATGGTCTACCATTATCTATCTCGCAGCGATTACGGTTGTTGATACCCAGCTGTATGAAGCGGCAGAGATGGACGGTGCAGGCCGTCTGCGCAAAACCTGGCATGTCACCCTGCCGGCGATTCGTCCGGTAATTATCACCCTGCTGATCCTCAAGATCGGAACTACACTGGATCTTGGATTTGAACATATGTACCTGTTGCTGAACTCGCTTAACCGAGAAGTGGCCGAGATTTTTGATACTTATATCTATACGGCAGGTCTGAAAAATGGACAGCTGAGCTTCAGTACCGCTGTCGGATTGTTCAAAGGGCTGGTTGGACTGGTTCTGATCATGCTGGCGAACAAGCTTGCCAAGAAATTCGGAGAAGATGGCGTCTACTGATCGCTGCTGCAAGCTGTTCAATCGTGTACCACATTAACCGGTGACCATATGAGAGGGGAATAATGGAATGAGAAAAAGCCAAATGATCGCAATGAAAAAAGTAGCCGCAGTCGTGGTGAGCAGTGCTATTGTATTGACTGCCTGCGGTGGGGAGAATGCTTCTTCCGGTGTATATGATGCCAATTCCAAAGCCGAAATCAGCTGGCTGAATATTCTGCATACCGCTTCACCACCAACGGATACAGTATTGAACAAGCTGGAAGAGAAAACGAACAGCGATATCACCTTCTCCTGGATTCCCGATGCTTCCAAGGAAGAACGGATCAATACCGCGCTGGCATCCGATTCGCTGGCCGATATCATAACCTTGACTCTGCTCGATAACTCTTCTGTACGCAATGCGCTCAAATCCGGCATGTTCTGGGAAGTGGAGCCTTATCTCAAGGATTATCCGAACCTGGCCAAAATTCCGCCGGAAACGATCAAATCGGCTTCGATTGGTGGCAAGCTGTACGGGGTACCTTTCCAAAAGGATCTGGCGCGTAACGGTGTAACCCTGCGCAAGGACTGGCTGGATAAGCTCGGTCTGGAAGTTCCCAAAACGACGGATGAACTGATGGCCGTAGCCAAAGCATTCACCGAAGAAGATCCCGACGGCAACGGTGTAGACGATACGACCGGATTTGTTGACCGCAATGATCTGGTATATGGCGCATTCAAGACGCTGAGCTCCTACTTTGGCACACCGAATAACTGGCAGGTGAGTGAAGACGGCAAGATGACGCCCGAATTCATGACCGAAGGTTACATGAAGACCATGAACTATATGAAAGAATTGTATGACAAAGGTTATATCAACAAAGACTTTGCAGTAACGGCCAAAACCGACCAGCAGCAAAAATTCGCCCAGGGCAAGGCAGGGATCTATGTGGGTGCGCTGTTTGACAGCAAAAACCTGCTCAACATGTCCAAAGGCGTTCAGGACAAAATGGAACTGGTGATGGCGAATGATATTACATCAACCGGTAATGAAAGCGACCGTGCCATCTGGGCAGCGAATAATGGTATTGGCGGTCTGTTATCTTTCCCTCGTTCTGAAGTGAAAGATGAAGCCGAGTTGAAGCGCATCCTGAAATTTGTTAATGATCTGCTGGATGAAGACTCCTATGCACTGATGACCTACGGTATCGAAGGCACGCATTATACGGTGGATGACAAAGATGCAGCGACGATTACCAATACGGATCTGTGGCAGCAGGAAGTGCAGCCTTTTGCAGCCAGCCGTCCAAAAGAGAGCGGCTTCAAAATCCATGATGCCGATCCACTCAAGCAAATGGCCGATAAAATGATTGCTGACAATGCCAACTATGCGGTACTGAACCCTGCTTATGCACTGGAATCCGAGACGTACAATACCCAGGGTTCCGAACTGCAAAAAATGATCACTGATGCAACCTACAAATACATTCTGGGTGAAATCGATGCCAACGGATTCAACCAGGCGATCGAGAGCTGGAAAAGCGCCGGAGGCAGCAGCATTATTTCTGAATATGAAGCATCGTACAAAGCCACTCAATCCTAAACGACACACAAACCGATGGAGGTCAGTATGAATACTACTCAATGGGCGATACGCACTGCCAGTTCGATTATGGAGAGGACTCCCCGGCTGTATGAAGACCGGGGACATCGTGAAAAGTGGTCTTATGATTACGGCGTCATTCTCAAAGGATTCCAGCTGCTCTGGCAGCAGACCGGCGATTCGATCTATCTGCAATTTATCCGCGATAATATGGATCATTTTATTCAGGAAGATGGCAGCATTATGGGTTACCGCCAGGATGAATACAATATTGATCATATTAACAACGGCAAGCTTCTGTTCCTGCTATACCACGAAACCGGAGAAGAGAAGTACCGTCTCGCGGCATCACGGCTGCGTGAACAGCTGCAGAATCATCCCCGCACCTCGGAAGGGGCTTTCTGGCACAAGCAGATTTATCCGTATCAGATCTGGCTGGATGGGCTGTATATGGGATCGCCGTTCTATCTGGAATATCTGCAGAACTTCGAAAACAGCCAGGGAATCGATGATGTGACCCGCCAGTTTATCCTGTGCGAACGTCATACTCGTGATGCGAAGACAGGGCTGCTCTACCATGCCTGGGATGAGCAAAAGGTACAGCCATGGTGTGATGCGGAGACTGGATTATCTCCGCACTTCTGGGGACGTTCACTGGGTTGGTTCTGTATGGCGCTGGTGGATGTGCTGGAGATTCTGCCTTCCTCCCATGCAGACTATTCAGAATTAAGCCGTATTCTGACGGATACGCTGACAGCGCTAAGAAATCATCAGGATCCCGTAGCAGGCGTATGGTATCAGATTGTGGATCAGCCGGAACGCAAAGGCAATTACCGGGAAGCTTCGGCGACAGCGATGATCGCATATGCCATGGCCAAAGGAATTCGATTGGGCGTTTTGAGCACCGACTGGCAGTCTACACTGGATAAAGCTTATAACGGCATGATTGATGAATTCGTACTGACGACCAAGGAAGGCTGGGTCAATCTGAACAAAAACTGTCAGGTAGCCGGGCTGGGTGGTGCCGATCAGCGGGATGGCAGCTTTGCCTACTATATCAGTGAACCGATTGTAACCAATGATCAAAAGGGATTGGGTGCGTTCCTGCAGGCCTGTACCGAATACGAGCTGCTCGCGCAAAAGGAGAATATGGCTGCCGCCCCAACTAGCGGAGGTACAGCTGATGTCAGTCTATAATATAGCGGATTATGGAGCTTCCCGGGATTCCGGGAAATTGTCGACAGAGGCTATTGCTGCTGCAATCGAAGCAGCCAGTCAGAATGGCGGCGGAACGGTATATATTCCGGCAGGTACGTACCAGACCGGAGCAATCCGCATGAAAAGTCATATTGAACTGCATATCAGTCCGGGAGCGGTGCTGTCCTTCAGCACCAATCCGGCTGATTATCCGGTCGTACAGTCCAGATGGGAGGGAGCCAGCAGGGAAGTATACAGCTCCTGCATCTATGGCGAACATCTGGAGAATGTATCGATTACCGGCAGTGGACTGCTGCTTGGCAATGGTCAGGTCTGGTGGGATCTATTCCGGCAGTCCCCCGAGCAGCTGCAATATCCGCGTCCCAAGCTGATCAGCTTCCATGATTGTCAGCGTCTGACCATACGGGATGTACGGCTGCAGGATTCACCGAGCTGGACCGTTAATCCAATCTGCTGTTCTAATGTCACAATTGATAATCTGTCGATCCATAACCCGGCAGATTCACCGAATACGGATGGCATTAATCCCGAATCCTGTTCGAATGTACGGATCAGCAATTGTCATATCGATGTAGGTGATGACTGTATAACGATCAAGTCGGGTACCGAAGATGCCGCAGAGCGCATTCCCTGCGAGAATATTACGGTCACTAACTGCACCATGATGCACGGTCATGGCGGGGTAGTGATCGGCAGCGAGATGAGCGGTGATATCCGTAATGTGGTGATCAGCAACTGCATCTTCAAGCAGACCGATCGCGGTATCCGTCTCAAATCCAGACGAGGACGCGGCGGAACTGTCGAAGATATCCGGATCAGCAATATTGTAATGGAAGATGTCATCTGTCCGTTCATTATGAATCTATATTATTTCTGTGGTCCGCGTGGCAAGGACAAATATGTATGGGACAAGAATCCCTATCCGGTAACCGACGAGACGCCATGCTTCCGCCGGATTCATTTTGCCAATATTACGGCTCGTCGTGTACATGCTGCGGCTGGATTCCTGTATGGATTGGCAGAGCAGTACATATCGGAGATTACCTTTGCCAATATTGATATCTCGATGGCCGAGAATGCTACACCGGGCCGCCCGGCCATGATGGCAGGCATCGAAGAAATGAACAACCGGGGCTTTTACCTCGGCAATGTCCGTGATATCCGTTTCCAGCAGGTCACGATCGACAATCATGAAGGCCCTGCCTTTTATATCGAAAATGGAGAAGCCGTAGAAATTACAGACTGTCATTCCCGTCATACCGCCAAGCCCGAGCAGCTGGTACAACAGGTGACAGCCAAAGTAACAGCAGGAGGGCTCTAAGATGAAGACCAGAGATCAGCTAATCACCCTACTGGGTGATCTACCGGAGCAGTACACGCTGGACAGCGAACTGCTTTGGCAGGAAGAGCGAGATGGCTACCGGCTGGAGACACTGCTGCTGGATCTCAATGGTATGGAAAAGGTACCAGCGTATGTGGCGGTTCCTTCCTCAGGGGAGGGACCTTTTCCATTGGTCATTTTCAATCACTCGCATGGCGGCGATTATACCAATGGTAAACGCGAATTCCTGCGCAGCAGTCCATATCTGCAGCAGACCTCATTTGCCGAAGTGTTAACCGGGATGGGCTATGCTGCCTGCTGTATTGATATGTGGTGCTTCAATGAACGTGGCGGCAGAACCGAGAGCGAGACGGTCAAGGAGATGCTCTGGAAAGGCCAGGTACTGTGGGGCATGATGATTCATGATAACCGCAGACTGCTGGACTATATGTGCAGCCGGCAAGATATTGATGCTTCGCGTATCGGTACGATCGGCATGTCGATGGGCGGACTAATGGCCTGGTGGCTGGCGGCGCTGGATGAGCGTATCACAGTTACTGTGGATATTTGTGGTCAAGTGGATGCACAGACACTTGTAGATCGGCGCGGACTGGATCATCATGGCTTCTATTCCTATGTGCCGGGTCTGCTGAAATACTATTCCACACTCGATATTCAGCAATGGATCGCTCCGCGTCCCCGCATGAGTCTGGTAGGGCGTAATGACCGTTTATGTCCGGTAGATGGAGTGAAGCATCTGGCAAGCGGACTCCAGCAGATCTATGAGGAGGCAGGACATCCCGAACACTGGGTGCCGTTTATCGGCAGCGGCGGACATATGGAGACAGCCGAGATGAGAGCGGCATGGATGTCGTTTCTGCAGAAATACCTATAAGAAGAACCAATACAATCAATTCACATACAGGATTATTATTCACATTTGTATAGAAAGGAACAGCCATGGACATTTTGGTGGGGCGACAGCCGTTTTGCGATTATCCAACCATTCAGGCGGCAGTGGATGCGCTGGATAGCGTGGATAATCTGGAAAAGGAAGCACAGCAGCAGGGAGCCGGTCACCTTTTACGGGAAACTGTGCAGTCTGCTGCAGCCAACAGGGAACCCGATACTTTTATGACCGGTAAATATGCAGCGGAGAATGGACAGCATAAGCCTGGATCCGAATATAGTGCCGCATCTCTGCCACCTATGGATACGATCCGTATTCTGGAAGGAACCTATGAGGAGTCTGTACAGATCTATCGTTCCAATCTGCGCATTATCGGACTCGGCAAAGTAGAGATTACAGCAGCACGGCATGCCATGGAAAAAGATGAGCATGGTGCGCCCATAGGTACCTTTGCAACGCCGACTGTCTTTTTGGGTGGGCGTAATCTGTTACTGGAGAACCTGACGATCACCAATTCTGCCGGACAAGGGGAAGGTATTGGACAGGCGGTAGCTGTGTATGCGCATTGTGATCGTACCGTATTCCGTGGATGTACGCTGCGGGGGCACCAGGATACACTATTCACTGGCCCACTGCCGCCCCGTCCAAGGGAACGCGCATCATTCGGTGGTATACCGATTCGTGAGCATCATAGCCAGTATCGCCAGCTATACGAGCAGTGTTATATCGAAGGCACGGTTGATTTTATTTTTGGCGGAGCAATAGCCTACTTTGACCATTGCCAGATTCATAGTTTGCGTCATTATCGCAATCGATCCACTTATATCACAGCAGCTTCGACGCCGGAGCATCAATCTCATGGTTATGTTCTGTACCGCTGTTATCTGACAAGTGATCCCGGTATTGCGCCGGTCTATCTGGGTCGTCCATGGCGTGAATATGCACGTACCGTTCTGGTGGAATGCCATCTGGGAGAACATATTCATCCAGAAGGCTGGCATAACTGGGATAAGCCTGCCAACGAACAGACGGTAGTGTATCAGGAATATGATCCAATTCATGCAGAGCAGCTGCGTAACCATCGGGTGACATGGGCAGATTGTCTGATCGATGGATCAGAGGAATGGGCGAAGGACAGGGTATTTGCCGGAGATCATTTCTGGAATTTCTAAAATCGGAAAGGAAGTGCTCTATGAAAGCAGCAGACACGACGATCGCAGAAACCGCACAGCAGATGATTACCAATCCGATTCTGCGCGGATTCAATCCGGATCCATGTATTTTGCGGGTAGGAGAGATGTATTATATTGTAGTCTCGTCTTTTGAATGGCTGCCTGGGGTGAGGGTATATGAATCACGCGACCTGGTAGAGTGGACCTATTGCACAGATGTTCTGACTGATCAGGTAGACCTGAGAGGCAATCCCAAAAACTGCAGCATCTGGGCGCCGCAGCTAAGCTATCGGGATGATCGGTTCTATCTGCTCTATACCGATGTCAAAAGCACCAAACGTCCTTTCAAAGATGATCATAATTATCTGATTACAGCCCCTGATATTCGTGGCCCCTGGTCCGAGCCGGTATATCTGAACAGCAGCGGATTTGATCCTTCTCTCTTTCATGATGACGATGGACGGAAATGGCTGCTTAACGCACTCTGGGATTACCGGATCACCGAAGGTAATAAATCCAGCGGCATCGTTATCCAGGAATATGATCATGAGCAGGGCAGACTGATCGGCGAGCCAGTCAAACTGTTTGACTGTACCCCTCTCAAGAAAACGGAAGCTCCGCATATTTATAAAAAGGATGGTTATTACTATCTGATCACAGCCGAGGGAGGTACCGGCAGCGGACATTCGGTGACAGTAGCACGCTCCAGAGAATTGCTCGGTCCGTATGAAGTCGATCCGCATAATCCGATGATGACCTCCAGCAGTCATCCCGACTGGCCGCTGCAATGTGCAGGACACGGCAGTCTGGTTGAGACACCTGATGGAGAATGGTATATGGCTCACCTGTGTACCCGTCCGGTAGAAGGGCAGTATGCAATCCTGGGCAGAGAGACAGCTCTGCAGCAGGTGTATTGGGATGAGCAGGGATGGCTGCGTTTGACGGGTGGTGGTCATCTGCCTCATGTGCAGATTGCTGCTCCGCGCAGCTATCCTACAGACCAATCAGCAGATACAACAGCCGATTTAAGAGAAGCTAATGGAACTACAGCATCGACGTCTGCTAGCGACCCTGCTGCACAGGAGTCACAGTGGACATTCGAAGATTCCTTTGACAGTCAACAGCTGCGACCGGAGTGGAATACCCTGCGTATTCTGGCAGATGAGAGTTGGTGTTCTCTGACAGCAAGACCTGGCTATCTACGTTTGACAGCCGGTGAGTCAATCCAGACCCTGTTCCACCATCATCTGCTTGCCTTACGCCAGCAGGACAAGCATTTCCGTGCAGAGACTGCGCTTGAGTATGATCCACAGCAGTATTTGCAAATGGCCGGGCTGCTGCTTTATCTAAATGAAGACAATTATCTCTATGCGTATGTGAGCCGTGAAGACCATCGCAGGGTGATCCGTCTGATGAAGTGCGCTGCCGATCAGTTCAGTCTGCTCCCGGAATATATTGTAATTCCGGATCAAGGTGTGGTTCATTTGGGTGTGGAGGTCCATGAGACGCAGGCACAATTTTATTATGGCATTGGTACAGCTTCTGATCAGCCGGACTGGCAGCCACTGTATGCGCCGGAGAATATCCATTTTCTGTCGGGCGGCTTCACAGGCAATTTTGTAGGCATTGCTGTCCACGATATGTATCAATTCAGAGGAAGTTATGCGGATTTTAGTCATTTTCGCTATCAGGGGCAGGATCGGTAAAGCAGATACTATCTATGCTCAATCGACTTTTCTGTCCTGACCACAAAACGGTAATTGGAGTTAAAATAATAATAGGTATTATCCATCAAGACATATCTATGGGTATGTCTTTTTGGCGTGCTTGTATTCAGTTTGTCCATATAAGATGAACAAGGCAAATAATAAAAAGTGTAACTTTTCGCTGCCTTGAAGTGTCTTTCTTTATATACACCTGTCTGCACATGGATCAGGGAACAGTCAGGAATAGCCACACAAGGAGGAAATAGAGATGAAAATCAACCATTTGTATACGATAGGACTGTCTGCGCTGCTGCTGAGTACAGCACTCACCGCATGTAGTGAAAAGGAGTCGGCGCCAGTTCCTGCACCACCTGCAGCAGATTCCGGCACAGCCGATCCAGCAGCATCGGACAAAGAGACCGGTAACACCAGTGGAGAACAATCCGGAGAAGCTGGTATGGAAGTACCACAGGACAATAGTGAATCTGCATCTGCCGAGCGTCCACAGACCCAGACTAATGAAATGCTGATCAATGGCGAACTGAGCAAGCATCGTGCCGTGTTGACAGGGGGAGAGGATTATTCACTGTATGTATATGAAGAGCTTCAATTGAAGAATAATCGTCTATTTTTGAAATCCAATCCTGAATACTATGCCGAGATTGAAACACTTCCGGCAGACTTCAATCTGGACGAACTCCGCCAACAGGGCAAAAAGGAGCTGGCTGCAACGAGTGAAGTACGGGAATACAGCGGTGATGCCATCGGAGAACCGCTGACCAATGCACCTTTGTTCCTGCAAGCGGGTAATGAAAAGCTGCTGAAAAATTATGTCGTTTGGGAACCGAAGGGAGAGCAAGGTTATATTTTCCGCATGAACCAACCAGTCGGAGAAGAAGGCGGATTGTTCAACCCACTCGCTTACGATTCTCTTGCGAGTATTCAGGCAAAATAAAAAAATGGGGCACTTTGATTCCTCTATTTGTATAGCAATTCGGAATATATAATGGGACAATTAACGGCAGAACCTGTAACTCGTTCTCCGGAATGGAAGACTGTCTGCTGTTTGTTTTTTCATAATGAGCAGATCTTTATCAAAGTTTATTGCCTAATCTTTTTGCTTCTATAGGTTACAATTGCCGACGGCTGCTACCGTTGGCTTTTTTTGTATGTAAAACTATGAATCACCTCAGTTTCTGCCGATAAATACATAGTGAAGTGTAAGTTTTTTCCTTGTGTTCAAAATTGTGAACGAAAAACGTCGAATCGTGAAACTTTTTGAATATTTTTGAAGGAGAGTGATTGTTTTTTGTCAGCTTTGTGGTAGTATTAGAAGCAGTTGGAGGAATGAATATGCTTACAGAGGAACGCTACAATCTGATTATAGAGCGCTTACAGGAACGTGGTATCGTCAAATTACAGGAGCTTGTTGATGTACTTAGAGCTTCTGAATCAACGATAAGACGCGATTTGATCGACCTGGAAGGACGCCAGCTGCTCAAGCGTATCCATGGGGGCGCCACACTGCTGAATCAGAAAACGCAGGAACCCGGCATGGAAGAAAAAACATTCACAAACGTTCACCAAAAGAGTATAATTGCCCGGTTGGCTGCTCATGAGATTGAAGATGGCGAATGTGTCTATCTGGATGCAGGTACTACGACCCTGGCGATGATCCCTTATATTGAAGCCAAGGATGTTACCGTAGTGACCAATGGTCTGTCTCATGTCGAAGCGCTTGTCAGCAAGCGAATTCGCAGCTATCTGCTTGGCGGTATGATGAAGATTCATACCAAGGCAGTGATCGGCAGTATGGCTTTGCAAAATATAGACAACTTTCGGTTTGACAAATGTTTTCTGGGAGCAAATGGTGTAGACGCGGATATGGGCTATACGACGCCTGATCCGGAAGAAGCCATGATTAAGCGTCGTGCTCACGAACTGGCTGCTCATACGTATGTGCTTGCTGATTCGAGCAAGATCGGCGAAGTTACTTTTGCCAAACTGCTGGATCTGGATGATGCTGTACTTATTACCGAATCGGTGCCGGAACATTCGCGCCCGACCATCATGAATAAAACTAAAATAATCGAGGGATAACTATGATATACACAGTGACACTCAACCCTTCTATCGATTACATCGTGGAAGTGGACGAACTCAAGCTTGGCGATTTGAATCGTATGAAACGTGATCTGAAGCTTCCCGGCGGAAAAGGAATCAATGTATCCCGTATCCTGAATCAACTCGGTGCGGATAATACAGCGATTGGATTCCTCGGCGGATTTACCGGTCGTTATATTGAAGACAAGCTGCAGCAGGATTCCATCAAGACGGATTTTGTTACAATTGCCGACGATACACGGATCAATGTCAAGCTCAAGCACGGCGATGAAACCGAGATCAATGGTCTGGGTCCTGCTATTACAGCAGCAGAAGCAGATCAGCTGGTGAGCAAATTGTCCACTCTTACCAAAGGTGATGTGCTCGTCTTGTCCGGTAGTGTACCACCTTCACTCGGCAGCGATTTCTATGATCGTCTGATCGAAGTTTGCCATCAGGCTGGTGCCGAGTTCGTAATTGATACGACAGGCAAGGCACTGCTGGAAGCTCTGCCGCATGGTCCGCTTCTCGTGAAGCCAAATCATCATGAGCTGGCTGAACTGTTTGGCGTAACGATCAGCACTCGTGAAGAAATCGTTACCTACGGACGCAAGCTGCTGGAAGCAGGAGCCAAAAACGTACTCATTTCCATGGCAGGCGAAGGGGCCTTGTTTATCACGGCTGACGAAGTCTATCATGCCAATGTTCCCAAGGGACAGGTGAAAAACTCGGTCGGTGCAGGCGATTCGATGATCGGTGGATTTGTCGGTACGCTAGTATTGAATGGTGATCCACTGGAAGCTTTCCGTACAGGAGTAGCCTCGGGCAGTGCGACTGCATTCTCCGATGATCTGGCCGATCGTGCCAAGATTGATGAACTATTGCCACAGGTAAGTATTAACAAAGTCTAACAAGTATTCATATTAACATCTTCCGCCGCCTGTACAGCGGCAGAGGATGATTGACATTAAGGGAGTGTACACAATGAGAATTACAGACCTGATGATCAAAGAGGTCATGATCATGGACCTGCAGGCGGTAACAAAGGAAGCTGCTATTGATGAGCTGATCGCCAGCCTGACGTCGAGCGGCCGCATTAACGATCCGATCCTGTTCAAGGAAATGATCCTGAAACGTGAAGGGGAATCCAGTACGGGTATTGGCGGCGGCATCGCAATGCCGCATGCGAAGACCAGAGCAGTAAATGAACCAACGGTTGTATTTGCCAAAAGCCCGCGTGGCGTTGATTATGAATCCCTGGACGGCGAACCTGCGCATCTGTTCTTTATGATCGCAGCTCCGGAAGGCGCAGCGAACACCCATTTGCGTACACTTGCCGCATTGTCCAAGTTGCTCATTGATAGCGATTTCATTGCCCAATTGATGAATACGCAGACACCGGATGAAGTCGCTACCCTGTTCGATGAGAAGCAGGCAGAAGCCGATGCCAAAGAAGAAGCGAAAAAAGCAGCGAAGGCAGCCAAAGAAGCGGAAGCGGCCAAAGCCAGCGAACAGCAGCAAGAAAATACACGCGAGCAGCAGGCAGGTGAGATGCTGACCGGCAATGCGGCAAGCCAGCCGTTCGTTGTAGCCGTTACGGCATGTCCTACTGGTATCGCGCATACCTTTATGGCAGAAGATGCACTGATCAAAAAAGCCCAGGAAATGGGCGTGGAAATACGCGTAGAAACCAACGGTTCCGAAGGCGCACAAAACGTTCTGACTGAAGATGAGATTCGTCGCGCAAGCGGTGTTATCGTAGCAGCCGATAAAAAGGTCGAGATGGATCGCTTTGACGGCAAACCTGTATTGCAAAGACCAGTAAGCGACGGTATCCGCAAAACCGAAGAACTGATTACCAAAGCCATGAAAGGTGATGCGCCAACATACCGCAGCTCGGGTGGTAAATCGTCCGGCGAAGCAGGAGCATCCCAGGAGAAAACAAGCGTAGGCAGCAAAATCTACAAAGACTTGATGAATGGTATCTCCCATATGCTGCCGTTCGTTGTCGGTGGTGGTATCCTGCTGGCAATCTCCTTCCTGATCGAGCAGACAGCCGGTGAGAACAATCCACTCTTCCAACTGCTGCAGACAATCGGTGGCGGAGAAGGCGCATTCTTCTTCCTGATTCCGATTCTGGCTGGTTTTATCGCAATGAGTATTGGTGATCGTCCGGCACTCATGCCTGGTATGGTCGGCGGTCTGATGGCCGTTCACTCCAATGCCGGTTTCCTTGGCGGTCTGGCTGCCGGTTTCCTGGCTGGTTATGTAGTTATTGGTCTTCGCAAGCTGCTGGCCGGTCTGCCCAAAGCCATTGACGGATTAAAACCGATTCTGCTGTACCCTGTACTGGGTCTGTTAATTACCGGTACAATTATGTTCTATCTATTCGATCCGATCTTCGGATGGATTAACACTTGGCTTGTTGATGTACTGAACAATCTGGGAACTGGTAATGCAATTATTCTCGGTCTGATCCTGGGCGGTATGATGTCAATCGATATGGGTGGACCTTTCAACAAGGCAGCCTATGCGTTTGCTATCGGTGTATTCACTTCCAGTGGCAATACAAATGGTCTGATGATGGCTGCTGTTATGGCAGGGGGTATGGTGCCTCCACTGGCAATTGCCCTGGCTACAACCTTCTTCAAAAATAAATTCACTGAGCAAGAACGCAAATCCGGTGTAACCAACTATGTACTCGGTCTGTCCTTCATCACCGAAGGTGCGATTCCATTCGCGGCAGCTGATCCGCTGCGCGTACTGACTTCATGTATTATTGGTTCTGCTGTAGCAGGTGGTCTGACGCAGTTCTGGCACATCAATCTGCCAGCTCCACACGGCGGTATTTTCGTAGCTGCTCTGGCAAACAATGGAAGCGGCAGCAACCTTGTAGCGGCAATGTTATTCCTGCTGGCAGTTATTATCGGTGCTGTTATCTCTGCACTGGTGCTGGGTATCTGGAAAAAATCAGTACAGCAAAAAATGACTGAAACCAAGAAAACAGCTGCATAATAATCAAAAATGAAAATCTCCCGACACCTTTTATCCAACTGGATATCGGTGTACGGGAGATTTTTTTAGTTTATTTTTAAAAAGGATGTTCCCGAACCAATTCGATAAAATGGCGGGCTGCCGCAGAAAGCGGCTCTTGACTGCGTGTGCAGACAGCAATCGTATTATGCAGCTGAACGTCATCTACATACACACGGCATAGTTCGCCGCGTTTGACTCTTTCTCTCACAATCACGGAAGAGACAAAGTTGGCTCCATAACCGGCAATAACCGCTTCAATCGCTTCATACAGTCCATTGAACTGCAGTGTAATACGCGGTGCTGCCAGATTATAGGTACGGCACAAGGACAACAGACGCTCGCGTGTAGAGCTGCCCTGTTCCCGCATCACAAAAGGCTGCTGCATCATCTCGGCCAGTGAAATATGCCGATCGGCAAACGGATGATCCGGCGCCACGACAAACCACAGCTCATCCCGAAAAAGCTCCTCCATATCAATCCATTCATTGGCACGTTCCGGTACACCGCCGTAGATCGCCAGATCAACCTGCACATGGGTCAGCATATGCAATGCATCGGCCGAGTTGGTCGTATGAATGGTCAATTCCACATCTTCGTACTGCCGTTTGAAACGGGATAGCCAGCCCGGCAGCAGAAAGTGCGAGGGCAGATAAGTCGCTGCCAGAGTAATCTGTCCGGTGATCCCCTGTTGGTACTGCTCACAAAACTGCTCGATCTGCTGCTCTACTGCAAACAGCCGAGCCGCCATACTGGCAATATCTTTTCCGGCAGCTGTCAGGGCAATCCCGCGACCCATCGGCTGCAGCAGCTGAAGGCGGAGTTCTTTTTCCAGCTTTTTGATCTGAGCGGTAATCGCAGGCTGACTAATATTGAGCTGTTCAGCAGCGCGCGTCACATTACCGGTAGCTGCGATAGTATGGAATAAACGAAGTGCATGCAGATTCATTGGAGATACTCCTTTCCCTGGAAGATAATTATTGAGTACCACTACAGTCGCTGATCTATTAATCATAACCTATATGTATGAATAGTCGATAAAGATATATTATATTTATCATTTTACAAGCGTTATGCTGATAGTAGAGATTAGAAGCATGGCAGGAAAAATGATCGGACTACTGTCCGGGCTGCTGATCTCGATAATAACAGTATAAGGGAGCGATTATTATGAGTATTGGATATTCGACAGATCATGAACAGCAGTGGAGCGAAGTAGACCATTATGTAGAGCAGAAATTGATTCCCACCGATCCGGTGATGCAGCAGGTACTCGACAATAATCATCAGGCAGATTTGCCGCCATTTGACGTGTCTCCGGTTCAGGGTCAGTTTTTGCAGCTGTTGATTCGTATGTCCGGCGCACGTCGTATACTGGAGATTGGAACACTGGGTGGGTACAGCACGATCTGGATGGCGCGTGCACTGCCGACAGACGGTATAATTGTCACCCTGGAGCTGGATCAGCATCATGCCAATACAGCCCGGGCCAATTTTGAGCTTGCAGGTGTTACCCCGCAGATCGAGCTGAGACAGGGAGATGCGTTAAAGCAGCTGGCCCGGCTTGAGGAGGAACAGATAGAGCCGTTTGATTTTATTTTCATTGATGCGGACAAACCGAATAATCCCCATTATCTGAAATGGGCACTGCACTTTTCCCGGCGGGGTACGGTTATTTTTGGCGATAATGTGATTCGTGAAGGAGAAATTATCAACCGTCACAGCAGTGATCCGCGTATCAAAGGGGTACGGACATTTTATGATATGCTGGCAGACGAACCGCGTATTACCGCTACAGCTATACAGACGCTAGGCAGCAAGGGTTATGACGGATTTATGATTGGGATTGTTAATGAAGATGTGCAGACACCAGTAACAGATCTTGAATAGAATATAAAATAAATCTTCTCGATTCTGCCAAGGCGTATGTCTTATATGCTGCTGAACATACCGATGTACGACAAAAAACAAGCACTTCCCGAATTCTCCTGTCAGATACGATGGAGAACACTGGGAGGTGCTTGTTTATGCAAAGCCGATTAGCATATAGATAATTGCATTATGCCGTAGGCTCTTCGGTCGTTTCTTCAGCCGTCTGTACCTGTGGAGCTACACGAATCATAACTGCTGTAGGCTCGGATAGAACCTCCACGCCTTCATGAAGCTGCAGATCGGATACGAGCAGGCTATCGCCAATTTCCATACCACTGATGTCCACTTCAAAGGAACTCAGCAGTTTGTCGGGCATGCAACGCGTTTCGATTTCATACAATTCCGTTTGCAAGCTGCCGCCGGCTTTGACGCCTGCCGGTTCGCCGACGAAATGAATAGTAACCATAGAATCCATGGCAGCGTTCATATTCAACTGATGGAAGTCAATGTGGATAATTTTATTAGTCAAAGCATCCCGCTGGATATTCTGAATGACCACTGGCTTATTGCCAATCTCAGGAATACTGGCATTTAGAATAGCATGTCCATTTTCCTTGATCGCAAGCAGCAGAGCTTTCTCACCGACGCTGACAGAACGACTGCCAAATTCTTTACCGTATACGATCGCCGGGATTTTGCCTTCTTTTCTCAGGTTTTTGTTCTGGGATTTCTGTTCATGTGTGCGTGTGCTTAGTTCGATTAGATTACTCAATAGGTTGCCTCCTGGCATATGTTACAAGATGGTAGTTGGTTAAAAAAATGCCCATAAAAAAGACGGATTCAGAGATGTACATCATCGTTCCAATCCGCCGTATCTAATATGTGAATAGGTATGTTTGTACGTGTATGACTTCCTTAAGCTTAACACAGGTTTCGGAATTGTCAATTTTCATTACATAGTAGGTAAAATTAATTATCTTAATTGTTTACATAATATTATAAATGATTGACTTTCCAAGAAATGGATGTTACAGTTTAGAAGAATAAATATTGATTTTGTTTCTATATTCTTTACACATCTTGTTTTAATTTCATATTACTATCTTCCAAGGGGAATAAAGTTTACTTTATTTCCCTTTTTATTTTGTATCGATTATTATGTCAACCGACAGCCCTGCAACATTGTACAATATTCGATCAGAGGAGGAATTAATAATGAAAAGCAATAATGGCAAAATGAATATAGGCTTTTTGGGTACAAGTCTTCCGAGAGAGTGCGGATTGGCAACATTCTCCCATGATATGATGAGCGAATTAGGCAAGTTAAAGGATTTCAACAATCCGCGGATGATTGCGGTGAACAACAGTCATTCCTATACGTATGGGGATGAAGTGATTGGACAGATTCGTCAGCAGCACGAGAGCGATTATATTCAGGCTGCTCAGCATATTAATGCCGGAGATCTGGATTTGCTGGTTATTCAGCATGAATTCGGAATCTATGGTGGAACAAGCGGAGAGTATTTGCTTCAGCTGGCTGAAGCGCTCACCATACCATTTGTCGTCATTTTCCATACTGTATTGGCAGAGCCGGACAGCAAGCAGCGTATGATCATGAACCGATTGGGGCAATTGAGCAATACGGTTGTGACCATGGCACAAAACAAGGTTGATGATCTGATTAATGTTTATGATATAGCTTCAGAAAAAATAAAAATGTATCATCATGGCGTCCCATTTGTCGATACCGGTTCTCGTAGTGAACTCAAGGAACGTTATGGTTATACAGACCGGAATGTATTATCTACGTTTGGATTTCTCAGTCCCGGCAAAGGGATCGAATATGTGATTGAAGCGATGAAAGGCGTCATTCGCAAGCATCCGGAAGCCCTCTATATTATCTGGGGCAAGACACATCCCAATATCAAACAGGAATCTGGAGAGATTTACCGCGAGAAGCTTATGAAGCTGATATCCAAATTTGGTCTGGAGCAGCATGTTCAATTTGTGGATAAGCATCTAACCCAGGAAGAAGTTGTGGAGTCACTCGTACTATCGGATATTTACCTTACACCTTATTTGGGCAAGGATCAGGCGGTAAGTGGAACGCTTGCTTATGGAGTCGGCTACGGCCGAGTAATTATTTCCACACCTTATCGGTATGCCGTAGAAATGCTAGCCGATGGTAGGGGACTATTGGCTAAGTTCCATGATAGTGCTTCACTTGAAAAACATATTATCGATGTACTGGATCAGCCGGATCTGAAAGCGGATATGGAATCGAAAACGCTTAAACTAGGAAATTCCATGAGATGGAGCGAAATCGCCAAGGCCTACTCTGTGCTGTTCCGTGAAGTCTCCCAATTGGAGCGGAGGCTGAAAGGAAGTGTCGTATAATGCAGCATTCCCTCGAACAGACATTGCCTGCTCGATATTTAATTCGTCTGACAGATGATACGGGCATTTTCCAGCATACCAAGTTTGGCATTCCTGACCGTTCCAAAGGCTATACAACCGATGACAATGCCCGAGCACTTATCGCAGCAGTGATGCTCTATACCGATCAACAAAGCGAGGAAACGGCTCGCTTGATGCGGACGTATCTGGCCTTTGTATATCATGCTCAGAATGAGGACGGGACCTTCCGCAATTTCATGGATTATAATCGAGTATTTAACGAGACTGTAGGATCGGACGATTGCCAGGGACGATGCGTCTGGGCACTGGGCTGGACTATAGCACAGCCTGAAATACCGAATGATCTTCGTAATACATGCCGTTATATGATCAATCAGGCTATTCCGCAGCTGGCCAAGCTGCGCTCACCGCGAGCGATTGCTTATGCCCTGGTAGGATTAACGACCATGCTGGAATCGACGGAATCCCTGCATTATGTTTTCCCATCGGCCGATCAGGGAGAATATGATGCCGGATTTTTGCCGAGAGCCGAAGTGGAGCAGCTGATTGAGACTATGTCGACAGGCTTGTACGATCAGTATCAGGTATATCGCGGAGAAGATTGGCACTGGTATGAGAATAGTATGACTTATGGTAATGCGATGCTGCCCTGGGCAATGTACAAAGCTTCGCAATTTTTGCGAACCCGTGAATTTGCCCACATCGCTGAAGAAAGTCTGGATTTTCTGGTCAGGATGACTATTCCGAACCGGGATTATTTCAAGCCAATTGGTAGTCACGGCTGGCTGGAGCGCGGAGATGATCCGGCACCTTATGATGAGCAACCTATTGAGGCCAGCGAGATGCTGATGGCCTGCATGGAGGCCTATCAGATTACCGGACGACAGTTATATTATGATTATGCGCTGCTCTGTTACGAATGGTTTCATGGGCGCAACTCCATTCAGACATCATTGATCGACAAGCAGACCGGCGGCTGTTATGACGGAATACACGTCTGGGGGCTAAATCTAAACCAGGGATCAGAAAATGTTGTATCGTACTGTATGGCGCATACAATAATGCATGGCAGATAGCCATTAATGCACGCGGGGAAGGCTGATATAAGGCTGATGATGAGATTGGAATGGAAGCCTAGAACCTGTCTGGAATTATTGGAATCCTATACATCTACCGGACGCAATCCACAGAAACTGCAGTTTACTGATGTAGGAGATCGAGATGTATACAATATTACGGCTCCATTCTGGAATGAAGGAGAATGGTATCTGGCTGGCAGAGTAGAACAGCGGGATTCCGAGGACTCGGAAGTGATTTTCTTTACCTGTATCGAAGATGTTTGGACACCCTGTCTTCATTTGCCCCGTTACCAGCTTCAGGATCCTTTTATTACAAAGATCGATGAAGAATGGATAATGGGCGGAGTGGAACTGTACTTTGAACCATCTGATACGGAGAAAAAGATCAGAGGATGGAAGACTATACTATATAGAGGGACAACCCTGCATCAACTGAAGCATGCCGGTTCAGGACCGTGGAATATGAAAGATATTCGTTTTATTCAGATGTACAATGGTGAAGTAGGATTATTCTCCAGACCGTTCAGTGTCGATGGACGAGTAGCGGTGATCGGTTTCAGTACTGTGGAATCGTTCGATATTCTGTGCGAGATGATTATTATTAATGCCAAGGTATTCACAGACCAATTTGTCAAAGAGGAATGGGGCGGAGCCAATGAAGTCCATCTGCTTGGTAATGGACTGCTTGGGGTGCTCGGGCATATCTCTTATATAGATGAGCAGGGAAATCGTCATTATCACTCGATGACCTTTGCTCTTAATCCATTTACCCGCGAGAAGACTAAAATCAAGATTATTGCAGTTCGGAGTGACTTTTTGCCTGGCCCGTCCAAACGTCCGGATCTGACAGATGTTATATTCAGCGGAGGACTGATCCGCCAGGGGAATCAGCGGGCAATGCTGTATGTAGGCGTTGGTGATGCTGAGGCTCACTGCATGGATATTGAAGATCCTTTCACTGAGTATGAGACTATAAACGTACAGATAAGTGATAAATCATAAGCGCTGGGCCGAAAGCACGACCTATTACTACAGTTAGCCAATAGCAGGCCGTTTCTACCGGTACTCGGGGAAACGGCCTGCTTTGATATGGATGAACGGTGGAGCGGATTAAAGAGAATATTGCTTCAGAAATTGTGTGATTTCAGTTGATTTTTTACCGCCTGATTGTTCAATCAATTTCAGATATTCCTGTAAATAAATCAGCAGTTTACTGTTTTGAATCTGGGCATTAGTTTTGCTGTCGAGGATTTTTTGATAGGCTTTTTTTGCTTCTGGATCAATCGTGAGCGTTCCATACTCGAACAGTGGTGTATTCTCTATTCCGTGAAAAACATACATTTGTCCCCGGGCATACCATTCCTGCATCTGCATTCTACGATTGGAAGAAGAATACGTATTCAGGAACTTTTCCATAGCCAGTGTACGATTTAGCAATTCGTCCCATCCGATGATCAGACCGGCATCCTCGCTGGTCGGTTGATCGGTTTCAGCAGCCATTATATTGATGTAATCCCGGATATCCGGTTTGATATAAGGATTGAACACCTTGAAGCTTTTATAATCTACAACCGGATGATAGGTGCCTTCTGTAACTTCCAATTTGTACCCCATATAAGCCAGATCCGTTAGAATCAGTCGATGTTCCTTTTTCTTGACCTGGCCTGCCGCGGTGAGCATGGTTATACCTGGTTTGGAAATCTCACTGATCGCCTGCTGCAGATTGGGCTCTATTAGCTGCTCCATAGCGGTTGTCCAGTAACGGTTGTAGGCATTTTCCAATTTGAGGACCGCCAGTGTGGCCTGGGCTGGTG
>Ga0308161_1000403_pt1 | contig 71257 bp, 62 predicted proteins | sample PhyFR2_FD_201034 | JGI IMG/M metagenome (GOLD analysis project Ga0308161, IMG submission 201034) | Phyllosphere microbial communities from UC Gill Tract Community Farm, Albany, California, United States - DLSLF.R2 | ecosystem: Host-associated > Plants > Phyllosphere > Unclassified | place: USA...
AGATATGCAGCTGTTCCTTCCACCGGGCAGTGTCTTCCTCTGCTGGCAAATGGTACCGTTTGGCAAAGTCAGGTTCCTGTATCGTCTGCAGCAGCTGTTCCTGCAGCTTCTCTGGCGAGCGTACAAGTGTATGCACTTCATGTCCATTTCGCAGTGCATGCTGCAGAATCAGACGACCGGTCCGACCGGTTGCTCCCAATAGCAGAATTCTCATGAATAATCACTCCTGCTCCATGGATTACTCTTCAGCTTCATTCCAGTGCTGGCTGCAGAATTCGGCAAGTTCCTGCTCTTCCTCATCCTCAAGATCGAACTCCAGCAGACGATCGGTTCCTTTTTCGAGCAGGTCGTAGGTTACCAGCTTGCCCTGTTCACCATCTACACCATATACGGCGCGGATATAGACGCCATTTGGGGTGTACAGATCGTCTTCTTCATCAATATTCAGATCCAGCATAAACTCATAACGCTTACCGGTTAGAATCTGAAACGGATCGCGAATCCATTCTACCTGATAACTTGTAATTTCCATTAAATGTATACCTCCTGCGCCTCTATAAAGTGCGCTTATTTATAAAGTAGTGATTATGGGCGCAATATCGCGCCAGATTTATTATATCATGCTTGTAAATGGGGAATGAAGCGTTTATAGAAGAGGAGGCAGGATGGAGATATATATAAGATATACAATCCGTATTCGTAAAAAATCTGACTATTCTAAGCTCCATTCCAAGTATCCTAAAACGGTTAGGACTGCCAAAAATAAGACCGGCAGCTCGAGGCTTGTCGCGATGAATTGAAGAGTGTGATGGAGTTCCATGTATGTAATGTTCAGAGTGTGATGGATACTGCCTTAACTTGGCTATGTTCGGAAAGGTATGTAATTAGGAATTACATAATGATGGAATTTTGAGTGTGACTTGGCATATAATTACAATAAAAAGAAGTTCGTAAATACCTTGAAAAGTTTAAGTTATACAAGTTCGGGAGTAATACGTTATACGGTAGAATCTAAAATACTTTTAAATATAGGAGTGATTTTATGATTAAAAAGATCGATAACATAAAAAACCTTGCGGTATTCCAAGATTTCAAATGGGATAATTCAGTTCTAAATAATAATAGACAAGTAATGAGATTTGAAAAAATCAATATCCTTTACGGAAGAAATTATGCTGGTAAAACTACCCTTTCGCGTCTTATTAGATCCCTTGAGGTTGGAAGTATTTCAGAGAAATATGATGATCCATATTTTTCCGTAGTTTTTGATGACGATAGTATTGTTAATCAAGATCAGCTAGCTAGTATACAGAAAAATGTTAGAGTATTCAATGAAGATTTTGTTCGAGAAAATTTAAAATTCATAGTTAATCCTGAAGACAATGTAGAACCCTTTGCAGTTCTTGGTGACGATAATAACGCTTTAGAACAAGAAATAGCTATTTTAATTAATGAAATTGGTGTAAATGAAGAAAGCAACGAAAGTGGTTTGTATAAGAATTTGAAAGAGTCGGAAAAGGTCTATAAAGAAATACTCTCAGCTAAACAGCGAATCTCTGAAGTTTTAAATAAGCAACTTTCAGAGAAAGCGATCGGTCGTACTACTGGTATAAAATACAAAGCAGATAAGTATGGAGATCAAAATTATAATATTACTAAGTTAACTACAGACATCCGTAAAGTGCTGTCAGAAGCTTATATTCCATTAGAAGAAGCAAAAAAAGCAGAGTATGAGCTTACATTAAAGGAGCAAATTAAATCTAATATTATGTTGCTCTCAGATCTATCACTTCAATGGGAAGGGTTTTGTATAGAAACAGAAGAACTGCTATCACAGAAAATAGGTTCTTCCGACAAGATTACTGAATTGCTCCTTGAAGCTAGTTTGCATAAATGGGTGAAAGAAGGCTATAAATTACATAACGAGAAAAAAGAAACTTGTGCATTTTGTGGTGAGAGAGTTTCAGATGAAAGATGGAATAAATTGCATAAGCACTTTGATGATGAATCAAAGAATTTGGAACAAAAAATTGATAAATTAATAAAAAAAATTGATATGGAAATGCAAACAGTTCAAAGTCATTTTTCAGCCAATAAAAATTTGTTCTATTCTAAATTTCATCAAGAGATTGAAAACGTAGCAGAGTCCTACTCAAAGATTTCTTCTCAATACAATGAGCAACTGGAATCATTGAAAATACAATTAACTAAAAGGAAAGAATCTATAGTAGAAACTATATCTTTTGCAAGGCCTATTGATTACTCTGAAGAACTTCATTCGGTTTTAAATGACTATGAACAATATTGTATTCAATCTAATGATTTTACTGGTAACCTAGCTCTAGAACAAAATAATGCCAAACAGTTATTACGTTTACAAGAAGTTTATGATTTTTGTTTAATAATAAATTATAAAGAAAGTACGAAAGTCATCAGTGAGAATACAAAAAAAATAGAAGAAGCTATATTAAATCATGATCGAATAAAAAAAGAAATAGATAGGCTAGAGGAACTGGTCATAAATAAAAAGCGGCAGCTAAATGATGAGGGGAAAGGAGCTCTTTTAGTTAATAAATACCTTGTTGATTTCTTTGGTCATGAATTTCTTTCTTTAAAATCTATCAGTAGTGATAGTGATGGAGAGAAAGCAGTTCGTTTCGAAATTTTTCGGAATGGAAAACGTGCTTACCATTTAAGTGAAGGAGAATGTAGCTTAATTTCTTTTTGTTATTTTGTAGCGAAATTAAATGATGTAAATACTAATGGTATTAAGCCTGTAATTTGGATTGACGATCCTATTTCTAGCTTGGATGGAAATCATATTTTTTTCGTGTATAGCTTGATTGCTGCTGAGATAGCGGGAAAAGGAGCATTTGAACAACTTTTTGTATCAACTCACAATCTTGACTTTCTTAAATATTTAAGAAGGTTGAACTACTTAGAACCAAAGGCAGATGGTAAGCTCAAAAGTTGTAGCAAGCAGTATTTTATAGTTACTAGACAAGGAGATCATTCAACACTATTGCCTATGCCAAAGTATTTAAAAGAATTTGGTACGGAGTTTAACTATTTATTCTCTTGTATCCAACAATGTTCTTGCATTGAAGTAGTAGATGATTCGAATTTCAATCTTTTTTATAACTTTGGTAACAATGCTAGAAAGTTCCTGGAAATATATCTTTATTTCAAGTACCCTGACTTCTCAGAAGATAAATTAGAACGGTTCTTTGGAGAAGATAAAGTTCCCTCAATTTTAATAGATAGAATAAACAATGAATATTCTCACTTACAGGGTTCTATTGAAAGGGCAGCAATGCCAATTGAAGTTCCGGAAATGGTTTCAACTGCCAGATTGATTATTGATAAGGTTAAAGAAGATGAAGATCAGTATAATGCTTTCATGAGAAGTATTGGAATAGATAAATAATTTAAGTAAAGAGGATCGTACGGTCCTCTTTATTATTTTAATTTACAACTTCAAAAAGGTCTGATCTATAGAAAATTTCAAAGATTAAACATTGAAAATAGCGAATATTCATTATATTACTTTCGTAATCAAAAATTGAACTTAAAAATCACAAGTTAATTTAGAGAAGCGTTTCCGTCGTATAACATAATATTCACGTTACAGGCATGCGCCCTTGGTCTGGCATTCGCCGTACACCCGACATACGTCGGGTCGTGAATACAGGAACGTTAAGTGAAAGATGAAAAATTAAATATTATGTGAGGAGGAAGAATAATGATGAAAATTGACAAATACGAAAAGGAGATAAAAAAGGGAGGAGATATTTTTGTTAATTATTTCAACGAATTAACTACGAATATGGATCTGTCGAATAATAATATACATTATTCAATTGCGAATGATTATTTAGATTATATTAAGTACATCTCGGAGTATCATTTAGAGAATTTTCATTCTCACCCTAAAGGTTTTCCTTACTATTGGATTGGTTTTTTGCTTTTTAAATCAAAGCATTACGAACAAGCAGTATTTTATTTAGATGCTGCATTAGCTGAAGACAAACACTATATGAATTACTTAGTAGAAATCGAAGGAGCACAGGTTCCTAAATGGATTACTTCTGGAGCAGCATCTTTTTTTCAGTTGCATAATTTTGAGGGAGAGTTTGAAGAATTCAATATTCCTGAATTGAAGTGCGAAGTAAATAAATTTTTAGATGTTTTTAATGACAAAAATATAGAAGGAATTAATATTGATTTATATAGAGATTTCATAAAAAAATTTGTGGATAAATTTATAAAAAGTAACAATACAGCTATTTTGACAACACTATACTCGTTCATAATGGAAAAAAAAGATATTGACAATATGATTATTTTCAAAAGTAGTTATGGTGGAACTATTGAACCAATGATTTTACACTTAGCTAAGGGAGCGTTAGTGTTTGAATCAATATTAAAAACTGAATATTTGAATGATAGAAGTAAAGTAACACTCGGAATTATTCTTAAAGATGATAATTTCAAAGGGAAAATGAAATTATCATCTGAGATATCGTCTTCTATTGCTGACATAAACGACATTGAAGTTCCAGTTAATAATTTTTCAATTGTAGATTCTTTTACCTGTACCTCAAAAATCAGAAATACTTCAGCTCATAATTTGTGTTGGAATGATAATTTTATATCTAAATATGATAGATATTTTGAACAAGTTCTATTTTCAATTTTCTACTTTATTTTTAATGAGTATATTGATGAATAGATTTTCAAAGAATTGTCCATCACTTAACATAATATTCACGTTGCGGGCATACGCTCTTAATCCGGCAGTCGCCGGATGCTCGACATACATCGGGTCGTTAATACAGGAACATTATAAGAAATAAGCGCTAAAACTAAAATCTCCAAGCATCTATTTCAAAAAAAAATTATAAGTACCATAGAAAATACATTTCACCTAAATAGGAGGTTGTGTAAATGGCATTTCCAACACACATTGTATCGGCTGGGGGAATTGTTGAAGATGAGAATGGAAACATTCTGTTAGTAAAGGCCCATGACGATGGTTGGGTTTATCCAGGTGGTATAACTGAAGTTGGTGAAAACTTGATAGATGGCGTAATTCGTGAAATTAAAGAGGAAAGTGGAATAGATGCTACAGTTAGCCATTTAATTAGTATCGTGTCGAATACAGCGATTCATAAGTGGTATGACGGTGTGACTGATGTTCCAACGAAAGTAATGTTTGATTTCGCATGCAAATTTTTAGGTGGTGAGTTATCTACCTCTGAAGAAACAAGCGATTGCAGGTGGGTTCCAAAAGAAAAGGTGCTAGATATGATTACTCTGCCTGCTATCCGTATGCGTTATGAAGCCTATTTGAACTTTAACGGGTCTGTAAATTATATCGAATACGTTACTGCGACAACGTCAGAATGTAACATCAAACTGGAAAGACCTGTTTAGTTGCATAAGACGTAAATAGGTATGGATCTCGAAGAAAGCGCTGACATCTTGTAATATAATATTTATGCTGCGGACATCTGTCCTTGGTCCGGCATACATTGGACACTCGAGATGCGTCGAGTCGTGAATACCGTAACGTTAGATAAAACTACTCGAAAACAAAGGAATAATCACATGATAAAAATCAATAAAAATGAATGGTCAGAACCTCTTAAAATTATATTAGGAGCATCTTCACAAGCCTATCCAAGCTGGATTCAAACCCAAGAAGAAGAGTTGAATTTACTAGATCGATCTGATTGGGAAGAAAGCTTTAATTCGAGGAAGATTAGAGCCATTCTTGCAGAACATGTATGGGAGCATTTGTCTTATGAAGAAGGTATGAAAGCAGCAAGGATTTGTTATGATTTTCTCGAACCAGAAGGATATATTCGGTGTGCAGTTCCAGATGCTTTTTTTAGGAATAAAGAATACCAGGATATAGTTCAGATCGGTGGACCTGGTCCGAAAGAGCACCCGGCTGCAAGTCATAAAATCGTACATAATTATAAGACAATTACAAGCATGTTTGAAGAAGCAGGATTTAAGATTAGATTACTGGAATACTGTGACGAACATGGAGAGTTTCATTATAAGGACTGGAATCCTGAAGATGGTTTTATTTATAGATCCCTTCGATTTGATCACCGAAATAAAAATGATGAATTAGGATTCGTATCACTGATAGTAGATGCAGTCAAAGAAATGTCGGAGTGATTCGAAGAAGACAAGGGAATTGCATAACATAATATTTATGCTGAAAATATTCGTTCTTGATCTGAAAGTCACCGGATACTCGACTGCGTCGAGTCATGAATAAAACAACATTATCTGAAAGAATCTAAATAGCAAAAAATGGAGTGATTATATTGAATCAAATCCCAAAAAGTTGGAATACAGATAGACTTAGCATTTCTGATTTAACCGAGCAGGAAGTTCCAATCATTCAGGAAATCTATCAAACAAGTACATATATGAATGAATGGGACGGTCGCGAGTATGATCCGGATCATATCAGAAAATGCTTAATGAATGGAAATCTTCCACCAGAAGGTTTACTGGAGAACTATAGAATACAAACGATACGAATAACGGAAAATCAGCAACCCATTGGTCTAATTAGTCTATATCATGGATATCCAGTAGAACATTCCCTGTATCTTGAGTTTCTATATATCCATGGAGACATCCAAAAGCAAGGATTTGGACAAGAGATCATAAAGGAATTCTCCTTAGTTGTTGCTGAATTAGAGTATAAAGAAATTCGAATTAATGTCTCTACGAAGAACTGGCCAGCGTTAAGATATTGGATTAAATCCGGATTTAGTGAAGTGAATGGAATTTATGGTGATTCGATTTACTCAGAATCTAGCTTTTCCAATTTGGAACTAATGATGACTTTATAAGTATCTCACGAGGTCAGATTCCTTTAGATAACATTATAAGCAACCTTAAAGACAAGAAAAACATAAGCGAAGAATAAGATGACGCAGCGCCGAGTTCCCTATCGGTGCTTTTTGTTTATAGGGCAACACATTAGAAAATCAAAACAATTGACGACCTAACTTTAAGATCAATCAGATGCAGTAAACAGCAAAATCCATTTTATTAAATGAACATAGGTGCAATACTTATTGAACAATTGTTAAAACGGATGTATACTCATTACTTACATCATTAAAGCGCTTCATTGGGGAAGAAATGAAGCAGACGCTTAAAGGAGAAAAGATTACTTTGAAAGCACTATCCAAAGGGCAGACTGCCCTCTTTTTGACGTTTCTAATTTTGATGTGGGGTGTGAACTGGCCGCTGTCCAAATACGGCCTGCAGTACGCTCCACCTATCTTATTCTCGGGCATTCGGACGCTGATCGCTGGCGTGCTGCTGCTGTTTGTCGCACTGCCCAAGCTGCGTGAACTGCGCTGGCGCCAGACCTGGCCGATCTATGTGATCTCGGCGGTGTTGAATATTATTCTATTCTATGGCTGTCAGACGATCGGTATCGCCTACATGCCTGCCGGATTGTTCTCGGCGATTGTATTCCTGCAGCCGGTACTGGTCGGCATTATGTCCTGGCTGTGGCTGGGTGAATCCATGAATCCGCTCAAAGCAATCGGTCTGGTACTCGGTTGTGCAGGCGTTGCCACGATCAGTGCAGGCGGATTTACCGGTAGTATCTCGGTACTGGGTATCGTATTGGCACTGGCTTCGGCGGTAAGCTGGGGCGTAGGTACCGTCTATGTCAAAAAAGTCGGTGAGCGCGTTGATCCGATCTGGCTCGTTACGATCCAGCTGTTGCTTGGCGGTGTCGTCATGACAGCGGTTGGCAGTGGTACCGAGAGCTGGGCAGATATTACATGGAACGCGACCTTTATCGGGGTACTGCTATTTATCTCGATCTTCGCGATTGCACTCAGCTGGCTTTGCTTTTTCCGACTCGTTGGATCGGGTGAAGCGAGTACGGTTGGTTCGTACACGTTCCTGATTCCGCTCGTATCGATCATATTGAGCGTAATGTTCATGGGTGAATCCGTGACGGTGAATCTGGTGATCGGACTGGTTCTGATTGTCGTGAGTATTCTGCTGGTTAATCGTACGCCAAAAGCCAAAGTTCCGACGAATGAGGTACCAACAGCTCCATCCGGCAAAGCGGTCTGATCCAGCAGATTAGACGCATACTGGGGCAGATGATATACATGCAGTTGTCCAACATAGATAGCATTTTCTCAATTTCAAAGACCTCCAGATGATGGATTTTATCCGTCATCCGGGGGTCTTTTTTGCCTGATCACTTCCAGCAAGATAACTTTCTGTAAAATGAATTTCTACAGATACATTTTCTAAAACATCGCTTTTTATAGATGCATCTTCTATAGCATCATTTTTATAGTATGACTTTGTATGGAGGAACAATCGTCCTTTTTACAGATAAAGCTGAGTAAGGTTATGCACCGCTTCATCTAGAGCAAGCGTGAATTCCTGTCTTTGTTCCAGATCTTTCAGAGTGACAATCTGTGCCTTCACTTCGTCTTCGCCCAGCAGAATGACATAGCGTATGTTCCGGGCATACAGACTGTTCAGCAGTTTGCCCAGCTTGCGTCCGCTTGGCTCGGTCTGTACAGGAATGCCTGCAGCGCGTAGCTGGAGAGCCGTATTCATCACATCCGGCAGTGTATCTCCTATCGGTACAATAACGACAGGAGCCGGTCTGCAAGAAGTGGATACTTCTCCTACTCCTGCTGGTTCTGTCCGTTCACGATAGAGAGCCATGATCGATTCCAGACCAAATGATAATCCGATCGCAGGCAGCTCTAATTCTTCCCGATCGGTTAGTTTGCCGATCATGCCGTCATAGCGTCCGCCGCTGCCCAGACTGGAAGGGAAAGAACCGGTGGCATCGAACAGCTCATATACAGTGCCGGTGTAAAAGGATAATCCGCGCGACAGAAATAGATCGAATTCGCACTTCTGCCCAAGCCATGGCAGCTGATCAAGCAGCTGCTGGAGCTGCCGTACCTCCAGATAACCCGGCGCTTCTGTCAGATTATACATCCGTGCGATACTATTCATCTCCAGCAGCTCAGATGGTCTGCCGATCAGCTCCAGCAGGGCAGTAATAGCGGGCGCAGGCAGCAGCTTGTCCTGCAGTTCTGTGGCGACTTCTGCTATCGTAATCTTGGCGAGTTTATCCAGCGTCAGCATGATAGAAGAGAGCATATTGGACGGAACGCCAAGTGCGCCGAGCACCTCACTCAGGAAGCGGCGATTATTCCATTTCAGAACGACCGGAATCTCCAGTTGTGCAAAAGTCTGCAAAGCCAGCTGGAATAGCTCCAGCTCGGCTTCCGGTCCAGTCAGACCGATAATATCCGCATCACATTGCCAGAATTCGCGCAGTCGTCCACGCTTGGTTGGTCCATCGCGAAAGACCTTGCCCATTTCAAAGCGGCGGTAGGGCAGCCGCATTCCCGGATTTAGTGCCATCAGCTTGGCCAGCGGCATAGTCAGATCGTAACGCAGTCCGAGTGCACGCTGCCGCTGGTCGCTGAGCTGGTACATCTCTTTGACGATCTCTTCGCCGCCTCCATATTTCGAGATTAGCCAGTCCATTTCGTTCAGGATAGTCGTATCGGCTTCCTCGTAGTTATACAGTTCAAACTGCCGTTCCAGCAGATTGCGGATAGATCGGCGCAGCCGCTGTTCTTCTCCGATAAAGTCGTGGGTTCCTTTGACATTTTGCATATAAATCAGCTCTCCTCTATGATTGGTGTCACCGGTAAATCGCTCCAGAACACAAAAAACGCGCAGGACCCCATGGTCCTGCGCGCTTGATATCCCGCAGGGAGGCCAACGCGAAAAGCGCTAGCCACCCTGTAGTTAATTCATACAGAGAGGCTAACGCCTGTGATGATGATGCAGATTTATCGGCAGATCAGTGAATGGGCTTGCCATGATGAGGTTATTCGACATTACATTGAAGCGAGTAAAGTTAATACTGTTCATCATGATCCCTCCTGATCTCTCATTTATAGTGTAAATTAGTAGTGATTATATGCCTGCTGACAGTAATTTGCAACTGCTATTTTGGAAAAACACTGTGAACACTAATTTAAACTAAATGTAATAGATCTATATCAAGAAAATGGTATTTTATATATATACTAAAATATTGGTACAACAATTAACTGAAAAATGTATCGAATATTCAAATAGAAAACATGTAAAAACTACTATGTATTTTTTTACATTTATTTACTATGCTTAGAAAGTGTTCTCCGGAGAAGACATAAAATAATTAAGAGGAGCAGAACTATGAAAAAGCAAATACTTAGTATCGCCCTTTCTGCAGCGTTATTAACAGCAATTTCTGGACACGTAATGGCAAATAACAACGAGCAGGTAACAAGCGGATCTATTGATCTTACTAATACTCCACCTGGAAATATTAATGTCACTCCATTTTCAATCGCGCCTAATTCTACTGATGCAGGAGGAGGCGTATGGGATGCAGGAACAAATGTAGGATTTGGCGGGAAGGAAGTATATTCTAACTATAATCATACCAAATACATTCACAGCTCCAGCTGCACGATAGGAACACATGAAAGTCACAGTGGGGATATAGCAAAAGGAACAACATCATATTCTAGTGCAACAGGAGGATTAACCGAAAAAACTCATGCGTACTGGAAAGTAAACTGGGTGCCTAATGTTCAAAAGAACTGAGGAAGAAATGAATAGTTAAAGTTGAGCACAGAGAGATCGGTGTGAAATGATCTCTCTGTGTATATAACCTGGTTAGCAGGTTGTGTTTAAAAGGAGCGTCTGGATTTGAAAAAAATCATACTAAGTTTTATGATCCTGTTATCCATCATAACTTTTGTAAAAGCATACTTGTACACAGACTTTCAAATGGTAGAGAGATTTCAAAATATGGAATCCGATATAGGACTTTCTTTCTCTATACCAGAAAATTTATTATTGGCAAATCCCGAGCAAATGTATGCTGCATTGCTCAAATCGGCAAAAGAAACCCATACTAATATTTTAAGATCCGGGTTGAATGATAAGCCCGATGGACAAAAGGAAGTTATCAAATATGTGCTTCTTACTTCCGACAGTCAACTTATGGCCTACTATCAATTATCTTTCGGGAAAAACCTGAGTCCGTCGGAAACACAAAATACATCTCACTATCTGTCCTCTGAACCGATAAAGGGACCGGAGCAGGTAGGAGTAATTTATGATTTTGCAAATAATGACCTGTTGGCAGTACAGCCGCTTCGCTTGTCGTACGAGCATCTTCCTGTTGCAGGTCAGTATTTTATAGAAGGAAAAGATCCACAATTAAGAACCTATTTTTTAAAGGTGTTTGCCAGCAATGTGAATGCTTCTCTTAAGATAGACCCCAAAGATGCAATAAAGCCATCCGTATTTAAAACATCCAATCCGGAACGGGATGGCATTGATGCTACACTATACCTTACTTATTTGACTAATGCGCAAATAGCGATCTTTTTGCTAACATTACTGCTTCTAGTTTATTACGGATTCCGAGAGTCTAAAAATATAGGAATTTATAAAATGAATGGTTTATCCAATATGAGAATCTGGTATCAGGTGATTGGCCAGGGTATTCTGTCGACCTTGGGAATCTCGATCGTGCTAACTGGTTGCGGTGTAGGGTTATTGGTAGGCCGAGACCTTCACTTTTTATTGCAATGTTTGAATGCACTTGTATATAGCTATGTAGTTATCCTAGCTGTTTCTATCGTTATATATGTATATATATCGAGGATTAAAATACATGAAGCAATAAAAAATAGAAGACAGACTAACGGAATATTTGCTGTGAATTTGATTTTTAAAATAGTATGTATGATTGCTTTGATTAGTATCAGCACCTCGACTTTTCATCAGTATGAGGAGGTTAAAAAGGGACAAAAAGATATACAAGGATGGGAGCAGTCTCGTGAGTATGGAATTTTTTATCCTTTGTCTATAGGTTATGACAGAGAAGGTTCCATCGATAATGAAAATTTTAATGTTGTAGTTGCTAGAAAATTGTATCCTGTACTCAACAAACAAGGGTCACTCTTAATTAATGCAAGACAGTATGAAGAGACAGCTTTAAGATTGAATCGCGATTATAAAGGAATACGAACGATTAAAGTTAATACTAATTATTTGCGTCAATTTCCGGTATTCGATATCTATGGAAAGCCAGTACAATTCCCAGAAAGCGAAAAAAGATTTGTTTTATTAGTTCCAGAAAAATACAAGAATCAAGAAAATAGAATAAATCGATTCTTTACCGAAGATCGGAAGGAGTGGGCAATATATGATCAACAACATTATCACCAGTCTGTGCCTACTTACCTTAGTCATCAGCAATTCAAAATTGTATGGTTAAAAAACAATCAAAAAATATTCAGCTTTAATCCCGATGTTTTCCCAAGTGAAGGAAATAACATAATTGATCCGATTATTCAGGTAGTAACAGAGAAAAATAGCTTTGTATCCGATTTGAATCTAGTTCTGGGAAATGGAGCTTCAGATCCGTTGAAAATTAAACTGGATCAAATGGATACAGCTGTCACCTATGCAAATATTTTGCCACAATTAAAGTCATTAAAACTGGACGATAATGTAAAAACAATCGTGACCGTTAATCAGTATATGCTCAATAAAGTACACACACTGCAACAATCTCTCCAATTATCTTTTTTAATCTGTCTTATGTTGATCATTGTGTTTCTGTTTATTTTGTCGCAAAACATGGCGATTTTTATTAACAAATATCAGCAACGCTTTTTGGTACGGAAATTATTTGGCACAGGATGTATAAAGACGTATAGAGAGCTATGGATCGTATTTGCTTCAGTATGGTTTATACAAATTGTTGTAATGTTGCTCGTTAATCAAGCATGGGATACTGCATTAATTAGCTGTATTCTGTTTTTTATTTTAGTAGAACTCCTGACGAGTGTTTTGTTAATTTTAAAAATGGAACGAAAATCGGATTTTTATAGCTTAATTAAGGAGAACATGTAATGCAAATGATTTGTGAACTTAAAAATGTAACGAAAAGATACAGCGATGAACCGATTTGGAAAAACCTGAATTTACAGGTCCATCAGAAAGAAATGGTGGCTATTACAGGAAAAAGCGGCGCAGGAAAAACTACTCTTTTAAATATTGCAGGAGTACTGGAGAAGCCAGATGAAGGGAGCGTAAAGCTATTTGGCCAAAAGGTACCTTCACCTTCTTCGCACAAAGCTACACTGCTGCGGCGTGAGAAAATTGCTTACTTGTTCCAAAATTATGCCTTGATGGATCAAGCCACAGTGGAAGCTAATCTGGAAGTTGCGCTTAGTTATTCTGGTAAGAATAGAAAAGATAAAAAAAATCTTAAGTTACAAGCGTTGCAGCAGGTGAACTTAGAGGTTCCTTTAGATCAAAAAGTATACGAAATGTCCGGCGGAGAACAACAAAGGTTGGCTATTGCCAGAATATTGCTCAAACCATGTGAACTGATTCTGGCAGATGAGCCTACAGGCTCGCTAGATCCTGATTCAAGAGATGAGATACTGAGACTGTTACATGATTTAAATGAACAAGGTAAAACTATTATGATCGTTACTCATGATCCAGTAGTTGCTCACGCATGTCACAGAATAATAGATATTAATACCATACAGTCAGGAGGCAGCTTGGCAGAGATTAATTAAAGAATAAATTAAATAAATGGCTCTTCTCCTAAGTGTAATAACTTGGAGAAGAGCCATTTATTTTTGTTTTAGGTTGTTGTAAGGATATTAATTTAGATTAAGGAACGTACTTAGTATTTACAATTACTCCAGCGGCTTCAGCAGAAGCTGCTGATGCTTGTTAAACAGACTCGGTGCAATCAATAGCCCCAGCAGAATACTCGTAATAATCGCCGACGTCATCAGGGTGAAGACGATCAGCAGCTGGAATCTCACTGCCGTGATCGGATCGGCGCCGGCGATAATCTGGCCAGTCATCATGCCGGGCAGCTGGACGAGTCCGATCGTCTTCTGACCGTCGATCGTCGGGATCATACTGGAACGGACAGCGCTTTTGAGTACTGGCAGAATCGCTTGTCTCGGTGTACCGCCCATGGACAGAACGACAATAATCTCGCGCTGGCGCAGCTTAACTTCGGACTTGAGCCGGGTGACGAGGAGGCTACTCAGTACCATAGAGTTGCCGATAATCATGCCGCTGATCGGGATAATATAGCGGGCATGAGCTGGAATAATCCCGAGCCCCAGCATAATCGCCTGCGTGATAATCTCGACGATGACCAGAGTAGCGAAGATTTTCAGGGTGATCTGTGGAATGTTTTTGCCTTTTTTGGATACATTGAGGGCTGCGACCGTGATCATGAGCAGGACGAATAGACCGACCACCCATAGATTCTCCAGACCGAAAATGGCATTCAGTACATAACCGATAATCAGCAGCTGTACCGCTGCGCGGATCATGGCGATCAGTACGTCCTTTTCCAGTCCCAGCTTGAAGGAGCGGGACAGCACAACCGCCAGCAATACAAAGCAGAGGGACAGACTTAATGCGAGTATGCTCATGACGATTCCCCCTGTATAAAATGCTGTGCTTCCTCTGTCTGCGTATGTTCGAAAAAGGCGGACGCATCGCCCGCTTCCAACAGCTGACCATCCTGAAGGAACCAGATATGCTGCCCGATCCGCCGAGCCTGCTCCATCTGATGAGTGACCCAGATCAGGGTCGTGCCTTGCTGACGGTTCAGCTCCAGCAGCAGTTGTTCGATGACCCGAACCGAAGAGGGATCGAGCGCAGACGTAATTTCATCCAGCAGAACGATATCCGGGCGTCCTGCCAGTGTGCGAAGCAGAGCAATCCGCTGCTTCTGACCGCCGGACAGTTCCTGTGCCGGACGCGAGAGCAGGGTGGCTGACAGCTCGGCCTTTTCCAGCCACTCTGCTGGACTGCCGATATCTGTACCGTGCAGCCGATGGGCAGTCCGCAGATTATCCTCTACGGTTCCTGGCAGCATGGGCGAGTCCTGGAACACCATGCCGACTCGGCGCCGCAGTTCGGTAATGGCCCAGCTATGTATATCTTTGCCCTGGATATGGATGCTGCCTTCATCGGGAGTGCTCAGTAGATTGCACAGAGAGAGCAGGGTACTTTTGCCGGAGCCGGAAGGACCGATCAGCGCCGTAATCGAGCCGCTGTCGATCTGGCCGCTGATCTGACGAAGTACTGGAACAGATGCGCCTTCCGGGCCGGGGAAATTCTTGCTGACGTTCTGGAATTGCACGGCTGCAGCCGAAGAAATCACGGAATTCATGGGAGATACACCTTTCTGGATTCGTAAATAAAATCGGAATGATCAATAAAGTCGCATAGCATCAGGCTATCCAATCAAGCAGCAGCCCGATCGCCTGCAAATGGATACAGAAGATTGGATAGTCATACTGCCGGCTATCGCTTATTAAACTTATCATGCACCGGATCAGCAGGGAAGCTATCACTGCTCGTTATAAAGTACAGCCAGAATTAAGACAAAGAAAATTCAAGACCACAGAAGCGCTATGTATGCTATAGATCTGGTTGCAGGACGAATCATATACAAAATGAATCAACGAACGGTCTCGTCATACTATATAATATACAGACTTATACTTCAGATACAGACCTATCATTCAGGAGGAGATTGAATGTCATTTTCGATTGTAATTTTTCAGGGACCAAGCGCTTCGGGGAAAAGTACGCTGCAAGGGCGCCTCGGACTGCCTCGTATTGTGACCTGGACTTCACGTGAGCCAAGAACGGGAGAGCAGGATGGACGGGAGTATCATTTTGCGACCCGCGAGCAGATGGAGCGGATGCATCAGCAGGGCCAGATGCTGGAGATCAATGAATACCGGGGCAATCTGTACGGGACATCGCTGCAATCGCTGGAGCAGGCAGGTGAGCAGGGACAGGCGCGTTCCAGCGTCATGGAAGCGCAGGGCGCCAAGCTGGTCAAGCAGCTGCTCGGAGAGCGCGCACTGCTGATCGGCATCTCTGCAAGTCGTGAGCAGCTGGAGCGGAGACTGGCGGAACGCAATGTGAGTATGGAGGAACAGGAGCTTCGGATGGCTTCCTTTGACGAGGAGATGGCTGCGCTGTCCCAGTGCGATCTGATTATCCGTAATGACAACGGACAGCTGCATACGGCAGAGGCGATTATTGACTGTTTACGTGCGGGACTGGGCAGAGTTTAAGCCAGCTCTTTTACTTGAACAGGGTATGTAATAGGTAATCATGGGCGATCTCACAGGATTCTCCTGACCACTTTTCCAATGAATCGTTTACAGCAGTAACTCCATGGCAGTTCGTTCTTTATCCGCGATCTCCAGTAATATTTGTGACGCTCGTAACAGCTCCTGATCATCTCCCGTGCGGCCTGCCCGGTCGATCGCTGCAGAGACACTGACCCACAGCGGAGCGATATCAGCAAATAAATGGTAAGCTTGTTCGATGTGGGATTCCGCCAGAAGATCGACGCACTCTCTTAAAAAGTCCCGGTACAAGTTGCGGAACAAAGCACCACCGGTTCCTGCCCGCTCCATTAACAAGGCAGTCAGACACAGATCCTGTTCGATATTGCTGCTGCGGGCAAACCAGTTCAGGATTTCACTGCTCATTTTGACGATCCCCTTATTGCCAATATTGCGAATAGGCGGGTTCAGATAGTCCTGTGCATTTTGGGTTAAGGATTTGCGCAAAGTAGGCGCGAGCGGAGGCAGCTTACTCACAGGATCAAGGGTAAAGGAACGATTGCGGGAGCTCATAAATCCTTTGGCATTTCGGGCCATGGCCAAACCGATCAAGCGTGTCTGTGCATGTGCTCCCTGTTGCTCGGTATCTGCCATATAGGCATATTCGTCATCGAATCCATAGAGCACTGCATAATGCCCGGCAAAATGAACGTTATTCGTAAAATAATCCAGATAGTAAGAGTCTAATTTCAGCCCGACCGGAGTCCCTTGTTCAATATGACGTTGTACATTCTGCCACGCCTTGTCGACAGACGAGGTTTCTTGAATGTTAATATTTAGATCCAGACAGGCAGCAAGATTGGCAGTGAGTACATCCGGTTTTACCCTTCCTCCGATAAAGGGGAAATCCATCGCTTTCGAGTCCCAGTAGATGAATCCCAGACCTTGACCGAGCCCAAACAGCATAGGCTCGGACAGATGAACTCCGGCATGCTGCAGCAGATTGCCGATAGCCGTTGTCTCGCAATGTTGACCTAAATAAGGAGTGAACCCTGCAATTACTTTTTCCATAACTTGCATTCCTCCTTTAATCGGATAGCGCCATTACCTCGGCATGAATTACCTGCATTATAGGCCATCTTCGCTGACAACAGTATGTCAGTGTTTTGAGGAAAATGTTCTGAAATCATAACAGTCATACGGGTTCCCCATCAAAGCATCGCTTTTAATTGAAATTTGCGAACGGGTCGGATTACCTGAATACCACAAACAGCAGTGCACTTAAAGTGACACTGCTGTTTTGCATGGATTATGCATTTTTTTCCTGTACGGAATATACGTTGTGCTGTTTATTTCTGGCTGCGTTCCTGCAGTTCCAGCCAGATCGCAGCCATATCCATATCGGCTTTGCCGTTTTGTCGGGCTTCGGCAAATGTACGGTCGGCAGCAGCGGCGAGCGGCAGATCGATTCCGTCGCGGCGCGCTTCGTCCATGAGCAGACCGAGGTCTTTGGACAGCAGGCTGATCATGAATGCGGCAGGGAAATCTTCGTTCATCAGCATGTCTTTTTTGGCATTGAGCATTGGAGTGGCCACAGCAGACTGGCCGATCATTTCGATCAGCTGTTCACGCTTCAATCCGGCCTGCTCCCCCACGACAAGTGCTTCGCTGATACCCTGCATCGTAATACCCAGCATCAGATTAATCGACAGCTTGGCCGAGCTGCCTGCACCAACCTCGCCAAAGTGAATCGTATGCTTGCCGAGAATATCAAAATACGGCTGCGCATCCTGTACAGCCTCTGCGCTTCCGCCCGCCAGAATCACGAGCTGTCCCTGCTGCGCAGGAGCGACCGATCCGGATACTGGCGCATCCACATAGACTGCCCCCGCCTGCTGCGTCTGTTGTGCTAGCTCCCGAGCTTCTCCTGGGCTGATGGTACTCATATTGATAATCAGTGTGCCAGGACGAGTCTGGGCGAGAATGCCTTGCTCGCCATTCAGCACCTCGGCGACCGCATCTCCCTTGGTCAGCATAATAAAGACAACTTCTGCCTCAGCAGCTGCCTCTCCTGGAGTAGAATGCAGTACGGCACCATCCTGTTGCAGCGGAGCAGCCTTGTCGGCTGTGCGATTATAGACATGAACGGGGTATCCCGCCTTTAACAGATTGCGAGCCATCGGCAGACCCATATGTCCTGTGCCGATCCATGCGAGGTTTTTCATTTGAACGCACTCCTTTGACTGTATAAAGTAAGATGAACTGCATCTCGTGAAGCATCACGGAGAATGCCTCGCTGCTTCCACTAACAGATGCATCATCCGAAAGCTTCTTTTATTTACCCCAAATAGGTTGAGCCGACCTCTGCAGTGTGTAATAAACTACAGAAGCATGCTTATCCCTGCTTGATTGTATCATAACGGATTTCCCTGTTTATATTATACGTTTTGTAAGCGATCAGTCCGATTGCTTCTGTGTTTTATACCGTTTATCCGGAGAGTAAGCAGTCATCGTGAAGAGAGTCCAAGCCTCTCTATTCTTCGGCTGACAACGATCTATGGAATGAACAGGAAGAAGAAGTTGACTTTGCAAATACATGTAACTATAATTGTTACATATAAGCCGTTCTTAATGTAATTCATACTAAAATATAAAATAATCCAAATCCAGGGAGGAATTAACCATGAAAATCGCAGTTATCGGAGCAACAGGCAAAGCAGGATCACGTATCGCCGAGGAAGCATTGAGCAGAGGTCATGAAGTTACCGCATTTGTACGCAGCGCAGGCAAAGTGCAAAATGACAAACTGAATGTGGTAGAAAAAGAAGTGACGGATCTGACGACAGCAGATGTACAGGACTTCGAAGTACTGGTGAATGCATTTGGTACACCGGATGCCGAGCAGCATGTAGTCGTAGGTCGTCATCTGATCGATATATTGAAAGGTGCATCCAATACCCGTCTGATCGTTGTTGGCGGCGCGGGCAGTCTGTATGTAGATGATGCGCATACGACTCGCCTCGTAGACACACCGGACTTCCCGGATGCTTACAAACCAACAGCAACCAACCAGGGCAAAAACCTGGAAGACCTCAAACAATCGTCCGGCATCAAATGGACATTTGTCAGCCCGGGTGCATTCTTTGACCCTGCAGGCCCACGTACCGGCACGTACAAACTGGCGGGTGAGCAGCTGACAGTGAACAGCGAAGGCAACAGCTACTCCAGCTATGCAGACTATGCAATTGCTATCGTGGACGAAGCGGAAAAAGCTGCTCATGTGAACGAGCGGATTAGCGTAGTTACCGAAGCGAAGTAATGACTCGGACGAGTCGGCAAAAATTCGGCTGAGTATTAAGCGGCTGTCCCCAGTGCATATCTATTCTGATGAGTGTTACAGCTAAATACAGTATGCTTCGATCTCGCTGTTTTGCCGAATTGTAAAATGACAAACTAAAAAGCCCTGCTTGGCGATCATGAGGATGACTCTGACGCCAGGCAGGGCTTTTGATGATGTGGACCAATTGCTACAAATAACAAATCAATAGGCTATAGGAGTTTTACCTTTAAGACATAGACATAGGTGACCAAGAGAAAACGAACGAGAACTAAGGCATATCAGCCAATCTTTCTTTTTTCTGCGTTTCTTTTGGTGAACGTTACCAGCACCGGAGCATAAATGCAGAACGTGAGCCACCAGATTATGCTGTCCGGCAGCAGGGGATGGCTGTCACTGCGCCATATGACGATCATAAGAAAAGCCAGATTCATCACCAGATATATGTAGTCATATTTGCGTTTTTCCGGTGGAAACAGGGGTGCCAGTGCTATATAAGCAAGCTGTCCAATCATAAAAATAGTCCAGTGCATACAGACCCTCCTTTATTCCCAGTCTATCGAACATGGTTTCCTGATGCAAACCTTCAGACAGTTACTGACCCTGCATGAACAGAAATGGTCTAGCCGTGGATAGGCTCCAAAATGTATTATGATTACCATTTGATGGTAATATAAAAATACTGTTATCCTATAGCATTGCCCATACCGATACAGTCTGCATTTTGCGTATACGGATCCCGTTATTATGAACGATCTTCAAGCGAATGGAACAGGGAGGAAAGCATGAACAAACCAAAAATAAAAAACAGGATCGCGATAATCGTGATCGTACTAATCGTGCTGCTTCCTATACTCTACATACAGGTAAATAAACTGGTCTACGCACAGCGGGTCAAGGAGTATCTGATTGAACAAAAGCATTATAGTGAGGCGGAGATCGCTTCTGTAAAAGGAGTCTGGGGTAAAAAACTGCCGTCTTTTTATGTCAAAGTCATCTTTGCGGATGAACCTTACGCTACGTATATTTACTATGCGCATCGTCCGGTGATGCAAGCGGACGTATGGCCGACAGGAGCCGAGAATCCTCGTCCCGCAGCCAGTCCACCGCTCCAACATCTGGAAAAATAAACAAGCTGTAAATTTTTCACAAATACATAGCATTCCCACAAAAAACCATATATAATGATTGAAAAACAATTCCGATCAGAATTATAGGGAATGGTGAAATGATATGGTAAAGCACATCAAAGGGATACCCTCTGTCAAAAAAGCGGTCTATGATCTGATCGCTTCCCGGCGGGATATTGCCAAAGCGGATATTATGGAGCATTTTCGGCTGACAAGCAGCAGTCTGACCCGTCTGCTGGACGAGATGACGCGTGAAGGCTGGATTATGGAATCCGGCTTTGGGCAGTCTACAGGCGGTCGGCGGCCGATTTTGTATCAAATCAATGCCGGTGCACGGTATATTCTGGGACTGGATATTTCGCGGATCTATTCGGTGCTGGGTCTGTACGATATGGAGATGAAGCCGCTGGAGTTGCTGCGCTGGAATATGGATGAGCAGATGACTCCGCAGCGGCTGGTTGAACATGTGGGACGGCAGACACATGAATTGCTGCTCCGCCATCAGCTGGACCGGGAACAGGTTATCGGTATGGGCGTGGGAGCTGTAGGACCACTCAGTCGGGAGCAGGGACGAATCCTGAATCCGCTCTATTTTGCCGCGCCGGGCTGGAACGATGTGCCGCTGCGCAGCTGGCTGGAGGAGGCAACCGGTCTGCCTGTGATTCTGGAAAATGGAGCAAATACAGCGCTGATCGGTGAACACTGGATGGTACGCAGCGAGAATATCCGGCATATGCTGTATGTACATATAGGGACGGGACTGCGCTCGGCGATGATGTCCAATGGCCGGATTGTGCATGGCGCAGTAGATATGGAAGGTTCGATCGGGCAGATGATTATCCAGACAGACGGTCCGCGTCTGCATGGCAGCGGCAACTACGGGGCACTGGAAGCTTTTGCTTCGGTGCAGGCGGTCGAGCAGCAGGTACGTGCGCGCAGCAAAATGAGCCGTGAGCAGTGGACGGGAGGAAGTCTGGCGCTGAAGCCGGAGGCAATCAACTTTACCACGATCGTTCAGGCGCTGGATTCGGGCAATGAGTATGTACGCGAGATTTTCGCACAGTCTGCTGCCTATATGGGCATCGGGCTTGCCAACCTGATCAATGTGCTGCATCCCGAGCATATTATTCTGGGCGGCGTGATGATCAGCGCCAATGATCTTTTTTACAATACAGCGATAGCGGTAGCCGAGCAGAATATTTATTATTCGGACAGCTACCAGCCGGAGTTCTCCCGCGGGATTCTGCAGGAGACAGCGGTCTCGACCGGTGCTGCGGTGATGGTATGGAATGAGATGGACATTTGACCGTTGTCAGGAAAATAGAGCATCATCCGCCGCTTGTCTGATCTAGCGTAGAATTGTCCTATTTAGCGAAGAAAAGTGAACTTGAAAATAAGCCTAATGTAAATAGCCCGAGTGTCTTTCTTTGAATATATCAGAGAAAGGCACTCGGGCTATTATGGTTGGAATTGAGAAATACTATCTAATTTGGCTTAGAGATACATAGATATATACGAATCTATTTCTAAAGAGAAGAAGATTCATACACACGCAAGCCGATCCTACCAGCAGCAATCATTGCTTCAGCTGGTTCAGGATCATTGGATCCTTGATTTTGGTATCCTGTGCCAGCATGACGATTTTGGAAAGGATCTCCGCTGTACGTGGATCTTCATCCATGAAAGGCAGGAAGATTCGTCCGCGGTGCTGGGAATGTACAGGCAGTATATTCAGTGCACCTGCAGCCTGCTTGTATACAATGGCGCTGCCGAGATGGACACTGTATGTGCCAAGACTGCCTTCAATAAGCGCATGATTCTTGTCGATTTGGACATTGGTAATCTTCATCAGTCGCAGCGACTCTGCCACAATAGCCCGGCGCATCTCTATGGTGGACAGGCTGGCTTCCGGATCGACACCGCCGACATGGGCGATACTCACCGCCAGATCCATATCCCGCATGACCTCGGAGAACAACACAGGTGGAACCTGTTCGAAAGGTACTGGTTTGTAGGTCGTCCGGTCATGGAACTGTACCGTCTCCAGTGTTGGAGCTTCGGTATCTGCTGGAGAGAACCAGTCTGCCATTGCATAGACGCTGGCGATCAGATTATTCCGGTAATCGACCTTTTGCAGTCCTTCTTCATAGCTGACTGTCCAGCCGCGTCCACGCAGTAGAGCTACCGTTTTGTTCGGCTGCACCTGATGTCCGGCATAGCGCCGGGATACGATGCCATTGGATTTTTCATCCTCATTGAGCACATACAGCTCCCGGAATACTTGTTTGAAAGGCTCCCGACTGCGCTGATCCATTCGTTCGCGCTGCTCGGCATAGAACTGGTGCTCGATCAGATCACGTTGGAACAAAGACCACTGTCCACTCTCGTATAGATGAAGCGGATGAGCGATAAACACTTCATCCTCCGGCATCAGCGGCTGCTGGATATAATCGGTCATTGCGACTGTAGCAGTGCCGGCATCAGTCGTATTCGGATTGCTGCTGGCACTGGATTCGGCAGAACTTGCTCCGGCTGCTTGTGGTTGAAGCAGCGAGGAGGCTTCTTGGTTGATATAGCCCAGATGCTTACCACTGCGGAAGACAAGAGAGCGGAACAGCGGCGATAGCACCGGATTCTGCTGAAGCCGGCTCAGCTCTGCTGCGGTGAATGACGTTTGATTCACCATGGAGCGTTCCAGCTCGCTGCGTGCACGCCGGTATTGATCGGTCAGCTCGGTCTTCAGTTCTTTGAGCCGGACGATATATTCATTTTTGTTCAGGCGGGAAGGGACGGACTTGAGCGGCTTGCCGCTTTTGACCGCTGTCAGGCTGGTTTTGCCTTCGGTATCAATCTCCAGCTGAACATACAGTTCGTCCTCAATCTCATGTGGTTCAAAATAAACGAGCAGTTCATCCACCTTGCGTGCTTCCATATCCCAGGTCAGGCGGGTGACGTCTGCGTAACCGGCATTGCGTGCCAGATTATCGAGAGCAATCGCAGAAGCAGCCGCTTCACTGGTACGACGCTGGGCACCGAAGCTTTTGCTTTCCTTGAGGAACTGCTGGACGAATTCATAGCGTCCGCGAATATCCTGTTCCCGCTGCTCTGGTGATAGTGGAATTAGCGTATAGGATAGCAGCTGATCTTTGTTGCGCTTGGCTGCGACGTTCTGACGGGTCTGCTCCAAGTTGAGTTTGCCGAGTACAGCATCGGCGAACAGCTGGCTTCGTCTGTGGTTCGAGCCTGCCGAGATATATTTGGCTGCATCATACAACAGCTTAAAACGCTCTGCTCCCAGCTCATGATAAGCCTGTTGGAACCAGTTCAGATCGAATGCGCCATCATTGAACTCCTGTGGAGTGATCGGCGAATAGTGGGCGACGATCGTTTCCTTTTCGGCAGAGAATGTCTCATTGATATGCGCGTGGAAGTACCAGGCTGCACTGCGCAGTCCCTGCCAGTTCAAATGGGCAGCGATAATCTCGATCCATTGTGGGGCATACATTGCCGCTTCCAGCAGCCGCTTGTCACTGATCGGATAAGTCTTCAGCATGTCGTCCAGCGTCTGTTCATTCTCGCCTTCGAGCGGGTAGTTATTTTTCAGCAGATGGCTGAATGTCTCTTTCTTGGTGGAATTACCATAGCTGTATATATAGCCCCGGATAAAGGTTTCTTTTTGCAGATTCGACAGAATAGACAGGAAATACTTCATTCCATCGATACGCTGGATCGACATAGCCAGAGGGGTAACCTCGGTTGGCAGTTCTCCGCGCTGCAGTTCAATATCCAGAATACGTGCAATCGCCTGTTCCGCGAGCGGACGAATACTCGGGAAGCGATTCACCAGATTATACTGGCTGGTAGGACTGGTGATCAGCCGCATAAAGTCACGGGCTTGATAGCCAATCAGCATCTGCTTGTACAGTTCATTATCCTGGATAATGTTCATATCATACATTCGGGCGTAATCTTCCGGTGCCAAATGAGTATAGGATATCGAATGAATATCCAGCGGCAGAAAATTATACAGCGTATGGAAGCGACGACGTGCGGAATCTTCGTTATATGACCGGCTGCGCAGAAGATTGATCCATGGATCGGCCAGCAGTACCAGCGTGCCGCCGTCCGGCTCCAGATGATCCGCCGGGAAGTTTTGCATCAGATAGTTCAGCGCCAGGTGAGCCATATCGAATACTTCTTCTTTGCGGCTGTCTTCCAGATAAGCGACCAGCAGGTTGTCGATCTGCTGTTGGTAGGGCAGACGATCATACCAGTCTCGGATCTCGATCATTTGCTCTACCGGATAAAGGGAACGGATAAACTCTCCGCGCCAGCCTTCCAGCAGCTGATGCTTGTCCAGCTGGTTGTACTCCATGGCATGGGAGAAATAACGGTACAGCTGCTGCAGACTCTGATCCAGGCGTTCCGGTTGTGTATACAAAGCGATCTGCATGACAGCCAGATTGTCCATACCGCTCTGCTCCAGATACTGCTGCCACAGCGAGGTCAGCGGATAGCGTTCCAGTACTTTGGAAGTATCTTCATCATCGGCTACCCAATTGTTGTAAGAGAGCGGCTGAAGCTTGTTGCCGATCAGCAGGGTTTCTTTGTAATTATTGTAGTATTCGACCTCATATTCATGCTCGCGGTGCTCATGAATTAGGTCATTCAATCCTTGAAGGAATGATCTGATTGGCTCGGATCCCAGTGTGAACACCTGTGTCTTCATATCAAAAGCAGCTGTGCTCGGCGGTATCTTCAGCCATTCTTCGACCAGATTCGGATCGCATAACCCGTAGCCATTGGCTGTCGTATATTCGGCTGCCTGTCCCAGCTTCGCCAGCAGTGTCTTCTCCTTGGCAGTCGGATGGGTAAGAGATTCGGCCATTACGGTCAGCCGTTCATACTGATTCTGACGTTCGGGCTGGCTTTGCAGCTCCGTGATCGTTTCCAGTGCAGCCAGCCGCTGCAGTTCACTTTTGCTGCCCAGCAGTCTCGCAACAACAGGCTCAAGCAATTCTCCAGGCTGGCGCAGCAGCAGCTGAATTGCACTCTGACGCAGTGAGCCGGTTTTTAGCTTGAGCAGATCTTCGATCAATCGGAGTTCCGCATCGGTTAATACAAAAGTTTTGGCCAGTTTCAGTGCAGTTTCTCGGTTGGACATACTCTTGTCGGTCAGGGATGCAAAAATAAATTGGCGCTGCTCGGGATCATTACTATCCTTGATCACATATTGAAGCAGAGTGCCGCGCAGATCTGCGCTCATCCGATCCTTGAGCTGCAGAATCTCGCCGATCAGCTGTGCATCCATGTCATATGCAGCCAGATAGATCAGCTTATGGATCAGCCGGTCGGATGAATACTGAATCGTGATACCATCGAGAACGCTGGAGGAGAAGCTGATGTCACGCTCGGACAGTCCGAGATAAATATCCCTGATCCGGTTGAAATCCTGCACCCTGTCTGTTTTTTCTTCCAGCAAAGGAGTCTGGGGAACCCGCAGTACACGCTCCGATTCAGTGACGCTGCTGACAAAATCCCAGGTATATTCGCATTCATAAGCATAGTTGTCCAATACCCAGTACAGCAGCTCTCCATCCTGTTCCTGTAGATGAGGACGGGCCATACGCAGGCGCAGTTCCTTGTTCTGGCTGTTGCTGAGCACATACAGAGCAACGATCTTCTGGTAGCGGACACCGGTATCCATCAGATACTGAATCCGGTCATACAGTTCCTGTTCTTCATGGACCGCAGTCGCCCACAGGCTGATATATACTTTGTTGGCATTCTCGTCGGTCAGCCATTCATGGCGAAGCGAGCTGTCCGTCAGCGCTTCATACGTCTGACGGATCAACTGTCCCGTAACCCGTGTATTCGCCGATTCAAGCGGCATGCCTATCCATGTACCAAGGGCTCTGACGATAGCACTGTAGCGGATCAGATCATGCTGCAGAATAGTATCTATCAGCATGATGGAGGCTTCAAGGGTCCCCTGATCCAGTGTCTCGGTGATCGACTGGCGCAGACCTTCCTGCAGCCGGGCAGCTACCAATAGCTCGCTGATCATCCGGTAAGCTTCGGTACGGTGCGACATCAATATGCCCAGAATGATGTCGTAAGAGAGCAGTGCTGTCTGATTATCTCCATAAATGATATCGTGCAATGCCTGCATTACCTGTGCATTATCCTGATCCAGCTCATAGGCAATCAGATCGGACAGTGCTTCCTGATTCAACCGGTAGTCGCCCAATAGTTCGTAATTGCGTTCAGTCAACATGGTCATCAGGTCAAAGCCAAAACCGTGCATTGATATCAGGGAAGTCATTTTGTCGAGAATTCGTTCCTTATGTAGTGTGATATCCTTTGTACGGTAGGGACGACGGTTATATCCTGTGCTGTAAGGATATTCGACCGCATGGGCGGTAATATACCGGAATATGCCGGCAGTCCGTTCATCTGCCAGTGTCGCTACCATACCTATCAGTGGTTCATACAGGGAGTCCGGGTTGTCATCTTGGACGAGCTGCTCCAGGCACTGCATCAGCCGGGCAATCTCCTCCTGCTGATTATGTATATATCTGCTGGCGCACAGCTTCGCACAGCTATCTGCGAGTTCATGTAATGGCTCCGGTACGCCGGCTGCGAGACGTTCGATCCGGCTGAGATGCTGTTTGTATAGTTCATTCATATCCTTCATTCTTTCATTCTCCTTTCCATAATGGGTATTACCACACGCGTCCTGCCAGCATGGTCAGCCGGATAAAAGCGGCCTCATCTCCTTCAGCCAGCTCGATGTGTTCGTCCAGCCCGGTGACTTCTTCCTCGCGCAGAAATACTTTGTATAATCCATCTTCAAAAGCCAGTAGTGCCGTCTCTACAGCCTGCTGTTCTTCCGGTATTCGTTCATCACGAATCAGCTGGAAACCGACTTTGCCTACTTCGGCCTGCTCTTTGATTGCCTCGGTAGTCAGATAGGGGATAAATGAAGTGTCAGTCTGCTTTTCCTTGAATTCCCGTACATTTTGTTCGACGATGCAGGTAATAAGCTCCCGCAGCGTTGCAGGCGTACCGGCAAGCTGAAGCGGCTGACGGGTAAGCCAGTTTTTGCGGCGGCCCAGACTTTTGACCGTGATATAAATCAGCATGGCTGTCCTCCTCGATCGAAATATATCTTTTATGATACACCAATAACCCAAGCATATCATAATATAAAAACGGGAACAAATGTTCCTTTTTTGATGACTGAAATATAAAAGCACTAAAAAAGCCCTCCAGCAAAATCAGCTTCGATTTTGGGGAGGGCTGTTGTATTCAGTATGAAAAAAATAATGGCAGAGGATCAGCTGTGAAGCACAGCGTATGCTTCCTGCAGTACATTATGCGAAGGCATATTGCTGAGATTCTTCGGTACGATATGCACCGAAATTTTGCTGTTTAGTGCTTCCTTAACCTGCGAAGCAATTTGCTTCTCACCGCTGAGAATGATTTCTTCCCATTGATGTTCACGGGCCATGCGTTCAATAATCGGAGTTAACCGTTTGATCCAGCGTGGGCGAATAACCTCCCACGGCTCCGAATAATTCTCGCGTTGCTTGTTGGATGCAGATTTCAGATCGCTGGTACTTGTGCTTGGACGTTCCCGGAATTCATCATTGATCATATCCCATTCATAGTAATACTCCGCATTGATCTCACAGAGCAGACTGTCCAGAACGGTTACGGTATCATTGCTCAACTGCACAATTCCGGCAGCCGGGCAGCGTGACATCAGGGCTTGCAATTCTTCCAGATGCGGCTCGGACTCAAAATAAAAAGCATTGGGCACGCCGGTCTGTATCTTTTCGCAGAAGAATAATCCTCCAGATGAATCGGCGACGATGATCAGACCTTTTTTCATCTCGGTACGGCTGTTTTCCACCTTTTCCTCGACTTTGGCCTGAAGCTCCATCAGCATATCCAGGTATCTTGGTTCTTCTCCAGCTTGCGTATACTCGGCGAGCTTTTTGAAACCGTTCTTGAGGCGTATTTTCCATTCCGGCTGGGTGTTGGCAGTTGGCTCAGTGTTCAGATAGATCGTCAGGAAACGTTCTGCCGATTGGGCAGAGTACTTCTGAAGTGCTTTCCAATTTTCCATAAATCCCATTGCAGTACCTCCTCAAAGAGAGTTCCTTTGTCTTTACCCTTATGGACAGACCTCCAAACTTTCCTTTACAATTTTTTTACAATAATTTCAAAAAAACATCATCCAAACCTCCCTTTTATCCGTTAATTAATATATAATTATCCTAATAATAGGAAATAAGAAAAGTTCGCTGCTATGCTGTATTAGACTTCTCAATGCTCTTTTCCTTATATACTTGTATAACCAAGTATATTTTAACTCATAAATTTGTGTTTTTTATTCGATGACACAATAAGGAGAATGCTGACATGAAAGATCATCATGAACAACAAAAAAGAAGATGGATCATTCATGCCCCCGCAGCGAAAATCGCTGGAGCGGGTATTCTGGTTGTAACCTGTGTGATGGCACCGACTGCCTGGCCAGCGTCCGATTCTGATCATATCGCTCATGCGGCCAGCTCTCCGGCAGTATCGGTTGCCCAGCAGTCAACTTCTGCTGGAACGAATGATGTATCGGTTGGTATTCCAACAGGCCCCCCTATCAGCATCGATGAACTGCCGGAGGCCGAGATTGCATCGAATATCGAGTATGTTACCGGCTTATTGGTGAGCAATCAACCAGGAGGCAAGCTGCCGGTCAGTCTGACAGTAGCCCGTGAGACCAATGAATCTGCCTGGATGAAGGATCGTCTGACGATAGGGCCCAAAGAAGCGGCATTAACCGCCGATATGCTGCGCAAAGACGGTGGCAATATGGGAGTTTTTCATATGCCGGAAGCGGACAAAACCGAAGTCGCTGATCTGTATTTTAGTATGACCCAGCGTGCCGCTCAGATCCTGTCCACCTCCAAGCAGGGAATGGATGTACAGGCATTGTACGCCAAGCTGCAGCTTCCGCCTTCACGGGTATCTTCCCTTCAGGAAGACCTCAATGTGCAGCTGCATACCGATCATGGAGCAGAACGCCCGGCAGGCGCACAAAGTACACCGCTCGGTATTGAGACAGCGGATACTTCCGGACAGGTATGGGTCACACTCCCTTTGGAAAATGCGGCGCTGAGCTCTGCCCAGATGAACCGGCTCAAAGTATATGCCAAATACCCGGATGGTACAGCAGGCTATGTTCAGGCTGCACTGACTTCCTATAACGAAAAATATAAGCACGGCATGAAGTTTGCTCTGCCCAAATCCGGACAATATACGATCATCCTGCCTGCTTCTTCCAAAAAGTAATCGATTCCATCCATAATGAGCAATATTATGATCCATCAGACAGGGAATAAAAATATCCAAAGAGCTGTCCTTGTCTGTCGGCAGCTCTACATATTTGTCATGCCGACAAGAGAGAAGATAATGCAGCATATTTGCCAACAATGCGAATATGCTATTTGTCGTCTCTATATCCCGGCAAACCGATTGGGAAAATAACAAATGATAGTTGACTGGATCAGTAGATACCTCTATACTAGTTATTGTTATTAAAAGTAAGTATGTTATGAATAGTTGCGAATTCAGGAGGAAGAAATAGATGAATAAAGAGCAAAGAAAACAGGAAATTCTGGCAGCTTACGAGTCCAGACATGCGACAAAGGCATTTGACCCGGAACAGAAGATCTCGGAAGATGATTTTGAATTTATTCTGGAGACCGGACGTCTGTCACCAAGCTCCGTAGGTTCCGAACCGTGGAAATTTGTGGTCATTCAAAATATGGAACTGCGTGAAAAACTTCGTGCAGTTACCTGGGGTGCACAGGGGCAACTGCCAACAGCGAGTCACTTTGTTGTAATCCTGGCCCGCAAAAACGTACGTTATGACTCCGCTTATCTGCGTGAGCAAATGGTCGAAGTGAAGCAAATGCCGGAAGAAGTGTTCAATCAGGCATTGGGTCGCTACAGAGAATTCCAGGAAAAAGATCTGAACCTGCTGGAAAGTGAACGCGCCTTATTCGACTGGGCATCCAAGCAGACATATATCGCGCTGGGTAACATGATGACCGCAGCAGCAGAGATCGGTATCGATTCCTGTCCGATCGAAGGATTCCATATGGAATCCGTCGAGAAAATTCTGGGCGATGAAGGTCTGCTGGAAAACGGCGAATTCGGCGTTAGCGTAATGGCTGCTTTTGGTTACCGTACAGAAAAAGATCTTCGTCCAAAAGCACGCAGAACCAAAGAACAGGTTGTGCAGTGGATTAACTAATCCATTTCCAAACATGCCATATACCAAAACCGTGGAATAACAAAAAAGAGGACATCCATTTAACGGATGTCCTCTTTTATTTATAGGCAGTAATTAAATTAGTGGCGATCTTTGGCTTCGCCGACACGTTGCTGGATTTCGCCTTTTGCTTTATCCAGTTTGCCTTCAGCCTGCAGGGAAGCATTGTCTGTAGCGTTACCGTATTGATCTTTGGCTTCGCCTTTTACTTTGGAGACTGCACCTTTGATTTTATCGCCCAGACCATTATCTTTATGATTATCCATAGTTAACATCTCCTATTCTAATTGTAGGTTTTATGAAATATACATTTCCGGTAACATCGATTGAATACGACCGGGTATGTCATTTATTACCCCTCAGTCGCTTTATTTAAACAAGCAAGGAAAGCTGGTTGACATTCCGTAGGCTTCTCGCCACAATAAAAGCCAGCAGTCTAGCAGAGCAGGAGGGACAATAAATAAATGAAAATTAAGGCAGTCATTTTTGATTTTGATGGATTGATTCTGGATACAGAGAGTGTATGGTTCGAATGTTATCAGGAAGTGTTGAGCCGCTATGAGATGGAGCTGACACTGGAGCGGTTTGCGCCAAGTATCGGGACACATGGTAATGATTTTATCGATTATGTGGAACAGACGATTGGCAAGCCGGGGATTGGCCGGATAATTGATCAGGAAGTATCTGTACTGCATCAGCAAAAAATGCAGCTGATCGAAGCGCGTGAAGGTGTAGCGGACTATCTGCATACGGCACGGGAGATGGGACTGCGGATCGGGCTTGCAACCAGTTCGAATCGTGCCTGGATTGAACGGTTTCTGGGTCGGCTGGGATTGCGGGAGTATTTTGAAGCGATCAAGACGAGCGACGACGTATCTGCGGTCAAGCCTGACCCGGAGCTGTATTTGCGTGTTACCGATGAGCTGGGCGTGAAGCCGGAAGAAGCACTTGCTTTTGAAGATTCGCTTAATGGATTGCGCGCTGCCAAGGCTGCCGGACTGCACTGTACGATTGTACCCAATCCGGTCACATCCCTGCTGCCATTTGAACATCATGATCTGCGTCTGGATTCGATGGCGGAGATGCCGCTTGGAGCTGTTCTGGAGCGGATCATCATCCAGGGCAGACTATAGACAGGATGATAGAGATCATCATGCAATGACGTTTAATTGATAAGGAAACAGGCAAATATTCATGGAGAACGAGTATATAGTGAACTGGGAGGAAGCGTATTTTGAAATTATTTATTCACCGTAAAGATCTGCGTATTCATGATCTTGTCGGATTCGATTATCTGCATGAAGCCCAGGCTGAAAGTATTCATTTGCTCATTCTCGATCCATTTCTGCTGCGTGGAGGCAGGGAACAGGAACATAGCGGACGGAACTTCCTTCAACATGTGCGACGCTTGAAGCAGCTATATGAACAGCAGGGGCATCAGCTGCATATCGCCTACGGAGAGCCTGAACAGGTACTGGATTATATACTGGAGCAGCAGTCGATCGACGAAGTAGTGGCTCATCGAGACTTCACGCCATACGCGAGAGAGCGTGATCGCAAGCTTCGCCAGATTGCTGACAGGCATGGAGCGGCATTTACCCTGCTGGTAGATCATATGATGATTCACGTGGAACATTTTGCCGAATTTACGGGAAAAGAAGGATACTATAAGGTATTTGCACCTTTCCATCGGAAATGGCTGGACTTTCTGGCACAGTATCCGAATCCGGCTTCTTCCATTCCTATTCAGCAGCTGAATCTGTCCCGGCAAGCTATCGATTGGCCGGAGCGTTTTCAGCCACCGTTTGAGCTGGGCGATTACAGACCGGCAGACGAGCCGACGCCGCTGCTGCAGCATTTTCTGGCAGAGCAGATCGCAGATTATGGCGAAGAACGTGATTATTATGCGATTGATCCATCCAGTGGACTGAATCCGCATGTGGTGCTGGGTGCTGTCTCGGTACGGGAGATGTATGACCGGGCATCACTGGAGCAGGGGAGCGAAGAATGGATTCGCCAGATTGCTTTTCGCGATTTCTATCTGTATCAGGCGATCTATGATGAAGATTATTTCCGGTATGAAAAGCGGTATGATCTGTCTGCGCTGGATGATCGCCATTTTGAAGCCTGGTACAAAGGAGAGACCGGCATTCCGGTCATCGATGCTTCCATGCGCCAGTTGAACGAGACAGGGCGTATGCACAATCGTCTGCGAATCCTTTCGGCCATGTTCCTGACCAAAAATCTGCAGTGTCCGTTCACATTGGGCGAGCAGTATTTCCGACGCAAGTTGCTGGATTACGATAATATTATCAACCGGGGCAATTGGATGTGGTGCGCTTCACTGGGTGCCAATTCGGCGCCCTATTTCCGGGTCGTGAATCCAGTCACCCAATCCGCCAAATATGATCCAGAGGGAGATTATCTGCGCCAATGGCTGCCGGAGCTGAAAGATTTATCGATCAAGGAGATTCATCAGCCTCGTCCGGATGCGATCGTGGATCTGAAGCGTTCACGGGCAGCGGCGATTGAGACATACAAGGGAATTGTTCAGTCTTTGTAAAAATGAACGTAATTCATATGAATAATTTGCTATAAAGAGGCGTTTTTGTTAACTTTTGGTTAACAATTCGCTTCTTTTTTTACATTATGCAGGGTTTAACATGTGCATTCCACTGATTATTGGTTGTTACAATCAACTCGTTTGATACATACATCGGCATTGAATAATGACCGCTAATCATGAGGAGATGATCATTAATGTTAAACAATATCCGGGAAAAAGGTCTGCGCAAAATGGTATCACCTGTAGGTGCTGGTGTACTGACGGCTGCGATGCTGCTCGGCACACTACCAGCAGGAACAGGAGAAGCTGCAGCCAAGGAACAGCCGGAGATCAAAGCCAAAAATGTGATTATGCTGATCCCTGACGGTATGAGCATGGATGGCACTACGCTGGCACGTTGGTATAATGGCGGCGAAGCACTGGCACTCGACGAGATGGCGAGCGGTCTGGTACGTACCTACTCCGCTGATGCAGCGATTGCCGATTCCGCACCGGCAGGTACGGCGTTTGCGACAGGTTACAAATCCCATACCGGCTATGTAGGTGTACTGCCGGATCAGAATACGATGCCGGGTCTGCCTGCACTGGCACCGGGTGATGCCAAGAAACCGATAGCGAATGTACTGGAAGCAGCCAAACTGGCCAACAAATCGACAGGCATTATCGCTACTTCCGAGATTATGCATGCGACACCGGCAGACTTTAGCGCCCATTATCCGGATCGCAGTAACTACGATGCACTGAGCGAGCAGCAGGTATACGCAGGTATCGACGTTGTACTGGGCGGCGGTGCGCAGTACTTTACCCCGGAAGGTCGCAAGGATGGCGAGAATCTGCTGAATGTCATTCATACGCAGGGTTATAACGTAGTAACGAACACAGCCGAGCTGCAAGCTGCGCATAACGGCAAAGTATGGGGCATGTTCGCAGACAAAGCGATGGATTATGATATGGATCGTAACCCTGTCGAACAGCCAAGTATTGCAGAGATGACAGCCAAAGCCATCGATCTGCTGTCCGAGAACGAAGATGGATTCTTCCTGATGGTGGAAGGCAGCAAAGTGGACTGGGCCGCGCATGCCAATGATCCGGTTGGTATTATCAGTGATGTGAATGCATTTGACGACGCGGTAGCGGAAGCGCTCAAATTCGCCAAGGAAGACCAGAATACACTCGTCATTGCGACAACGGATCATGGTAATGGCGGTCTGACGATCGGTGACCGTGAGACGACAAGCACATACGACGAGCTGCCATTGTCCACATTTATCGATCCACTGAAAAAAGCAAAAGTGACCGGTGAAGGTCTGGAGAAAAAGCTGAACAGTGATCGCAGCAATATTACAGAAGTAATGAACGAGTTCTTTGGCATTACAGATCTGACAGCAGAAGAAACAGCAGCGATCCGTGGAGCCAAAGCAGGCAGCATGAACTCCGTTGTCGGGCCGATGATCAGCAAGCGTGCACATATCGGCTGGACCAGTGGCGGCCATACCGGTGGTGAAGTCGTACTGTACTCGTACGCACCAGGCGGCAAGCAGCTGACTGGCGTTGTGGAAAATACGGATATCGCCCGTTATATGGAATCGGCGATGGGACTGGATCTGAGTAGCGTAACCAACCGTCTGTTCGTTCCTGCAGAAGAAGGCTTTGCTGCTCGCGGCGCCACCGTAACATGGGATAACAGTGACGAGAAAAATCCGGTTATCGTGGTAACCAAAGGCACCGATACCCTGCGTCTGCCAGTGTACAAAAACACAGCCGATTTGAACGGTAAAATCGTACGTCTGGAAGGTAATATTATCTTCAATGGTGAAAAAGCCTTCGTACCTCAGCAGGCCATTGACCTGATTTCTTAAAATTGGTTATCTCAGTTAGAATACAGGTTTGAAATGGAATTGTTTTACAGGCTGCTTCCCGCTGAGCTATGCTTAATGGGAAGCAGTCTTATTTTTGCAGAAAGGAAGATATTTTATATGGAAATGGAAGATATACTACGGATCAAAAAAGCAATCACACTATTAAGTCCTTCAGAACGGGATCATTATTTGCAACGCTTTTTGGTACAGTCCTATCGTTTGCAACATATGAATCCTACCGGATCAACAGCAGATCTGCTGGAGGATTATTTAAGTCTGTATAAAGAATTGCTGCAGCGCAGTGAACCGGAAGAATTATATGGAATTCATCCTTCCTGTACACATGTTCATATCGTGTTCGGTGATAGCGTTTATGGTGTTATGAAAATGGTGCTTGAATCAAATGGGTTGTTCGCAAAACAGAAAATAATAGTTTTACATGAAAATTATGCAATCGGTCCTCTTTGTCTAAATACGAGAGAGGGCAGATTTCAGCGAAGTACTTGGTTTAAACACCATATTGCAGAAGCAGAGAATCTCGACAGCGACGAGTCGGATATAGAACAGGCCTACTTGGAACTTCTGGATCAGGTCGCAAGTATACCACCAGAGGCACAAGTTATCATCTGGGCAGATGATAATGAAGTGGAGGAGATTGGCTTGCGCCACGCTGTCTATCTATTGAAAGATCTACCTAATCAGATAGTATGGTGCAATCCCTGTGTCCAAGCAGAAAAGCTATACACACTGGATCACCCGGAAAGTATGTGTAAATACCGCCATTCAGGCGAAATTGGAGTACGGGCAATGGAATATGTGCTGCATCATATGGAAAATGCAGTTGTGCTCAGTAGCGAATACCGGCAGCAGTTAGCCGCAGAATGGAACGAACTATCCAGTCATTCAAGTGTACTTCGTATTCTGGAAAAGGGGCGAATTGTGCATGTATCTCCTGATTATTTTGATTATGAAATCCTTAGACAACTAGATGCAGTAAGCACCTATACAGATAGTGAGGGATATGAATTCTGCAGGGCAACACGTATAGTCGGTGAAGTCCTCGGGCATTCGGATCATGTGATCGGAGATTACTATTACGAATATCGCCTCAGGGAAATGATCTATAGTGGCATATTGGAAATTCAAGGCATACCGGCAGCTATGAGATATTATAGTGTGCGAAGAAAATCAAAGAGTCTTATATAAAATGAGCCTTTACATAATAAAAGACGGAATCTACATATTCCTAGATAAATAGAAATAGGTAGATTGCGTCTTTTTTTGTATACGTATATATCTTCAAATCCAATAAGATTCCAATTGTGTATTCTAATCTAATTTAATTTACGCGTTTATCCCAGATTCTGCGCATATTCCGGGTTGGGAATGTTCACCAGCGTCACATACAGACTGGATCGTTCTGTCTCCCCGCTGCGATATGACATTAGCTCATCACCTTGTACATGAACCACATCGCCTGCGGATACGGCAGTCTCGGTACCATCGCAATCGAAAATTCCTTTTCCTTCGCTTACGAGAATATAGACATCAGCTCCCGGATGGCGGTGGGCAGGAAGCTGTTGACCGGGTTCAAAATTCAACGTAAATACGATACTTCCCGGCTGCTTGAATACAATACGTTTGGTAAAGCGCTCGTTCTCATAAGCTTGAAATTGATTCAATAATTGATGTTCCATGGTTATCGATCCTCTCGTCTCGTTTATCGGAAGTGGGAATGAACAGTAGATAGGGTCTGGTTGGTGGTGCTGTTTTTATTATAGAATGCCGACGAAACCTACTTAGTGATTACAATCACTAAGTCCACTCTACCCACATGATATCGTACAGATACAAGCATATGGCGTTTCGAACTGCATATGCCTTAGCGAAAGGGGATAGCCCTATGAGTAAAATGATTGCTATGAATCTTCCTATTGCCGAACTGGCAGCCCAGGACCCGCATATCATTACGATCATGCAGGAAATTGGCTTTACGGATATTACGCGGCCGGGTATGCTGCAGACTGCCGGACGCCTGATGACACTGGAAAAAGGTGCAACCCTAAAACGAATCAGTCATGAACAGATGCGTCAGGTGTTTGCACAGCATGGATATACCCTATGCGTGCCCAATAAGGGAGGAAATGAACAATGAGCGAGTTAATTAACAATCGTGAAGTAAGAGGACAGCATGAAGGCGATCTTTCTGCTGAACATATATTAAATGCCCAGCGCCAGACGGTGCTCAAACAGCTGATCAAGGAACTGCATGATGGTCAAAGTGTACATGACGTAAAAGAGCGTTTTCGTAAAGCGGTAGGTCATATCTCTGTCGCTGAAATTTCACAGCTGGAACAGGCGCTGATGGAAGAGGAAGGAATTCCGGTCAGCGAAGTGCAGCGGCTATGTAGCGTACACGCCGAGATGTTCAAAGGCTCTATCGATGATATTCATCGACCTGCTGCCGGTGCACCGGAAGAGCAGCCCGGTCATCCGGTACACACTTTTAAAATGGAAAATCGGGCGATTGAGCGTCTGGTACAGTTCACCCTGTCCCTGCATATGGATCGCTTCCGCCGCGAACCTGATGAAGCCCAGCGCATCCAGCTGCTGGAGGACATGAGTCTGCTGTACGATGTGGACAAGCACTACAGTCGCAAGGAAAATCTGTTGTTTCCGTTTCTGGAAAAGTACGGTATTCATGGACCAACCCAGGTCATGTGGGGCGTGGATGACGGTATCCGGCTCGGAATCAAGGAGATCAAAGCTCTGCTGACAGGGTACCGCACGGATGCTGCAGAGTCTACGATTCGATCCGTTTCTGCCGACGATCTGCTGGGACTGATGGAGCGGGTGCTCCAGGAAGTGACAGACATGATCTTCAAGGAAGAACATATCCTGCTACCGATGGCACTGGAGACACTGACCGAAGATGAATGGCTACAGATCGCCCGGGAAAGTGCCGAAATCGGTTATTGTCTCGTTTCTCCCGAACAGGAGTGGATTCCCGAACGTGCTCCCGAGCCGGGAATGAAACATCCTTCCGCTGCACCGGAAGCAGCAACAGATTCAGCATTAGAAGAAGGCAGTCTGCCGCCGCTGCAGGATGGTCTCGTTCGTATGGGAACCGGCATTCTGTCGATTCATCAGCTGGAGACGATGCTTAATCATCTGCCGGTGGATCTGACCTTTATCGATGAGAATGATGTGGTACGTTACTTTTCACATGGTAAAGAACGCATCTTCGCCCGTACCCGTGCAGTTATCGGACGTACTGTCCAGAACTGTCATCCGCCGCAAAGCGTGCATGTCGTCAATGAACTGCTGGCCGACTTCAAGGCTGGACGCAAAGACGACGAAGATTTCTGGATTCCACTCAAGGACAAGTTTGTATATATTCGCTACTTTGCGGTTCGCGATGCAGAAGGGACGTATATGGGCACCCTGGAATTCACACAGAATATCAAGCCGATTCAGGAACTGACCGGTCAGAAGCGTATTTTGTCCTGATCCTATAGGGTCTGTTACAATGGGAAAAACACTCGTAGCAGGGAGGTTATTCCATTTGCACAGACAGGATGTACTTGTTATTCAACAGGCTGTACAAAGTTTGGAAAATGAACAAGCCCGGCATTATCTGACTACCTTGCTGATCGGGATCAGACAGCAGCAGGAAGAGTCAAAAGAGTCTGCTGTATCCGACGTGTATGAAGAGATTCTCGGTATTCAGGAAAGAATGGAACTCTGGAAGCCGGACGCTTCCTGTACTCATGTCCATATTGTATGTGGCGATTCTCTCGGCGGCAGTATGAAGGCTGCTCTAATCAATGAAAACCTATCTGCTTCGCACAAGCTGATTGTACTGACTGAGAACTATGCAGTTGGACCGATCTACCATCTGGACGATGAAGAAGGACGATCTGCACGCAGTGAATGGTTCAGGGATAACATAGCGGGTTGTGTCCATTATGGCGAACAGCTGGAAGAGCATTACACCGATCTGCTGACAGCAATGGCGCTGATCCCCGAGCAAGCGCATATTATCGTGTGGGCAGATGATAATGTCTGTGAGCAGATTGGTATGAGACATGCCCTCTACCTGCTGCGTAGCAGATCCAATCCTGTATCGGTATATGATGCCTGTGCAATCTGCGAGGAATTATATAATACGGAAGACAGGGTACAGCATTATCATCATTCCGGAGAGATTCCTGTGAACAAACTGCAGCAGGCTCTGCAAAGTATAGACGCGGATTATTCACTGGATGCACCTCAGCGCCAGCGGCTATTGGATGAATGGCAGCAGCTCACCCAGCAAAGCGGCGCGCTGCGCATATGGGACACCGACCATGTGCAAGAAGTATCGGTCGATTATCATGATGCTTATTTGCTGGAAAAGCTGGATCGATTACACTCTCTGACTGCCCGAAAAGAAGGCTTTCTAATCGCACCGAGGCTGATCGCTGAAGCTATGGCAGACAGTGAACAATTCACAGGTGATGCCTTTTGGGAATACCGACTGAGAGAACTGATATATCAGGGTATTCTTGAAATTAAAGGAGTGCCTTGTAGTATGAGACACTATAGCATCAGACGCAAACGAACATGATAAGCGCAAAAAAGATATCATCCTTCACGATCCAAAAACACGCAATAACGTTACAGACTGAATAATACAGTTGTAGCGTTATTGCGTGTTTTTGGATTTATTTATCCACAGGCTATCCCCAACTAATTAATCTCACCGAGACGGCAGACGTTATAACAAAATAAAACAATCATACAAAATGAATAAATATACACAAATGAATAATATTGTGTACTCTTACAGATAAATGATTTATGTGAATTCAGATAGAAGCAGGTTGTATGTATCAGATATGGCAAAAACAAGTGAGGAAGACCGTCTGTGTAGTGTTCAATATACAGCAAAAAACAGCCGCTTCGTAAAGTGAAGTCAGCTGTTTTCTGTGAATTATAACAATAGTAAAAGGGCGGCAGACATATCGGTTGTTCATTTGCTACCGCTGGCTACTGTGTGAAGGTGCAGTGTGGATCAGATGCTGCTGATATCATGTTTGTCGGATAATGCATCCTTGTCGGCGAGCATGGCGATCAGCTCTTTGGCATTTGGCGTAGCATCACCGGCAGAGTTATTGTTGAACACGATATAGATATGATCGGTCTGTTCCTGCAGTTGCAGCAGACGGTCACGCCACTCGGTCAATTCTTCGGTATTGTAGTTGTACAGATAGCGCAGCTTGCGCCAGTCGGGATGACTGCTTTTATGCCAGCCGTCTACATTACGTCCGTGCATACGCACATAGGTCGCCTGACGAGAAGTGGCAGCGGTAATAATTGGGATAGAGCCCATTCCGGCCTGCGGTTCATCTACGATGGTATGAATCCAGCCTTCCTTGCGCATAAATTCCAGCGTACGCTCGCGGAATTCCGGCATATACCAGGTCTGGTTGCGGAATTCGAGAGCACATGGGATATCCTTCATCAGCTCGCGCGTCTCGCGCAGCGTCTCCACATTGTCCCGATTGCAGTCAAACCATGGCGGATACTGAAACAGCGCCATCCTCAGCTTGCCTGCATCAATCGCCGGCTTCAGGGATACATGGAACGCCTCGAACATTTCTTCCTTCGTATCAAAATAATTCTTTTTGCCGCGCAGATGCCCGGTCATTCCCTGATATGCCTTGAAAATAAAACCAAAATCATCCGGTGTCTGCTCCACCCATTTGGTTACATTTTTGACCGGCTGGACGGCATAGAATGAACTGTCTATTTCAACAATCGGAAAATGCTGGCTATAGGTAGGCAGCCGCTCGGGTGCTTTTATTTTGCCATATAACTCGGGATGATCTCCGAATCCGGTTAATCCAACTTCGATCATGGCGGTTGACCTCCTTTCCTGCATGGAGCAGGGAATAGATATAACGAAAATCGCTTGTAGATCCTGCGGTTCAATACAGATTATTAAACGAATCCAGATCCCGCTTAAACAGATGTCCGGTACTGCCTGTCCAGCCTGCTCACTAGTCCATAGCGCATCAGTCAGTACAGAGCGTTACGATCAGGCGGGAATACTCATCATACACCCGGCAAATAAGGAAAGTTCTCTCCATATTATGTGAGCATTATCCATATTTGTTACATCGTATAGAAAGAAAAAGCAGATTAACAAAAATATTTGCAAATCAAAATTAAAATATATTCTCTTTCGGTAAACCATCGTTTACACTGAGAGCATCATAGAGGCGTACTCGTCCAGGATTAGAGGAAGCACAGCATTAGTACGTAATGAAATGATGAATACAATTAGAGAAAACAGGGGATGAACGAATGAGTAAACAAAAGCTTGGTGTGCTGGGCAAAATATGGATGGTGATGGTACTGCTGATCTGTTCGGTAGGTGTATTGAATCAGCCCGCACTGATCCGGCAGGTATCTGCAGGAGGGATAGAGCCATATCTGGGGGAAATCCAGCTATTTCCTTACCAGTCAGCGCCACGGGGATGGGTATCTGCTGCCGGACAGCAGCTGTCGATCCAATCCAATACGGCATTATTTTCACTACTGGGTAACAACTTTGGTGGTGATGGAAAAACGACATTTGCACTGCCGGATCTACGTGCCAAGGCGCCTGGCGGAATGGGCTACTACATAGCGTTACAGGGCATCTTTCCGAACAGGGATGGAAGTGCAGGTGGTAACGGAAATGCGATGCTAAGTGAAATTCGTCTATTCCCGTATACGTTTGCTCCTTCCGGTTGGTTGACTGCCAATGGGCAGACATTGTCTATTACAGAGTATTCTGCACTGTACAGCAAATTGGGTACGAATTTTGGCGGAAATGGAACGACTACTTTTCGTCTGCCGACTCTCGCGGACCCTCAGGAAAATGTGCACTATCTGATATCTAACGATCTTTCCAACTATAATCAGGTGCCTGATACAGAGTATCTGGGAGCGATAATCTCGTTTGCGCAGCCTGTATCCGTCACCCAGCTGGTGGAAGCCAGTGGAGCTTCGCTGCCGATAAATCAAAATCAGGCACTATTTAGCCTGCTCGGTAACCGATTTGGCGGAAATAACGTGACTACCTTTAATCTGCCGAATCTGAATGCCAATCAGACGACATTAAAGTACTACATGACGAGTAATGGTATATTTCCTTCTTTTGATTCCAATCCGCCGATTGCGCATAATGATCAGTACACCGTTGACAAAAATGGAGTACTGAATGTTACAGGTAATGGTGTACTGGTCAATGATACAGGTGCATCTAATGTACAGCGGATCACTTTGCCTACGCATGGAACACTGGATTTTCATACAGATGGCAGTTTTCAATACACACCGGTTCGGGATTATACAGGCCCAGACAGCTTTACTTATGAAGCTGTTAATGACGGCGGCATCTCGGCAGCGAATGTAGTGATCACTGTAAAGGAGACTGAACCGCCAGTAGTCAGTGGTATACAGGATACAGGAATATATAATACACCTGCAGTCACTCCTGTATTTACGAATGCCACAGCTACGCTAAATGGTCAGTCCTATATAAGCGGTACAGCGATTACCGCAGAAGGTAGCTATACGCTGAATGTAACCAATAGCATAGGTACCACAGTTGTGCGGTTCACGATTGATCGGACGGCGCCTTCAGTGACAGGTGTTACCTATGGCCAGACGTATACATCCAGCCCGGTGATTACTTTTAATGAAGGTTCTGCTACGCTCGACAGCAAGCCTTTTATCAGCGGAACTCCAGTAACCGTCGAGGGCGCACATGTGCTTGTGGTTACGGATCCGGCAGGCAATATCATTACGATTCCATTCAGTGTATACTTCCCGCGCACGGTTACTTTTGACAGTCAGGGTGGTTCGGCTGTGGCCGACCAGCGTGTGAAGTATGGAGAATATGCTGCACAACCATCAGCACCTGTACGAACCGGTTACAGCTTTGACGGTTGGTATGTAGACGAAGCGCTTACGCTGCCGTTTAACTTTGGCAGCACGTTGGTAACCAAGGATATAACCCTGTATGCTGCTTGGACTACAAACAGCTACACAGTGAGTTTTGATACGTATAACGGTTCTGCCGTGCCGGATCTGTCTGTCCATTATGGAGACAAGGCAGTCCAGCCTGCTGCGCCTTCCCGCACCGGCTATCTGTTTGCCGGCTGGTATACGGATCGTTCATATAATACACCGTTTGATTTTAACCATACGGCGATTACCGGCAATCTGACCCTGTATGCCAAATGGGTAACCGAGGCGTATACGGTCACATTCAATACTTATGGCGGGACAGTAGTACCTCCTATATTCGTGGAATATGAAGGGACTGTAACAGAGCCTGTCCAGCCTACGAGAGATGGATATATTTTTGACGGATGGTATACCGACGGTACATTATCCCGGCAGTTTGAGTTTGGTACAACACCAGTAACGAGAGATTTGACCTTGTATGCCGGCTGGAAAATAAAGCAGGTATCTATCGACAACAAAGACGATAATAATAAACGTTCCAGCGATACGGTGTCGACAATTATCTCTAACGGCGGCAGTTTGATTATTCCGATTGGGCGTTCAGGGCAGCTGAACACTACAGGCATCAGCCTGTTTATTCCGGCCAATGCAGCCTCTGAAGAACTAAGAATATCGATGAGTCGTCTAACAGACAAGGATACGCAGCAGATGTGGACGAATGGGGCTCGCCCGGTGAGTCCGGTGTATGAGCTGCTCAAGAACGTTTCCCGCAACTTTGATCTTCCGGTAACGCTGACACTGACTTTTGATCCGGCGGGATTAACGGGGAATCAGACACCAGGCATCTATTACCTGAATGAAAGCACAGGCAGCTGGGTACAGGTTGAAGGAAGTCGTGTCGACGGCAATCAGATCACGGCGCAGGTGAATCATTTCACCAAATTCGCTGTGCTAATAGCAGGCGGGACGCCGAATAGTAACGTATCGGATACTCCGCCAGCGGCTGATCCGGCAGTAGACAAGCATGCTGCATCCTTTAGCGATATTGATGGACACTGGGCAGCAGAGAGTATCCGCCAGGCTGTGGATGCAGGTATTGTCAAAGGCTATGCCGATGGCACATTCAAGCCGGGACAGGCAGTGACACGCGCCGAATTTACACTTATGTTGCTGCAGGCGATGGGATTGCCGGGCAATAGAACTCCGCTTGCTTTTACCGATAAAGAAAAGATCGGTGCATGGGCCCAGCCAGCGATTGCAGAAGCGGTACGACAGGGTTGGATTCACGGTAATGCGGATGGTTCTTTCCGTCCGAATGACCGGATTACACGCGCTGAAATGGCTGTGATGGCAGCAGCAGCACTGCACAGTAACACTTTATCCAATCCAAAAACTACCTTTGTGGATGATAAAAAGATTCCGGTATGGGCGCATGGTGCAGTAGCAGCCATGCAGCAGGCAGGCATCCTGAGCGGCAAATCGGCGAATACATTTGACCCTGCCGGTCAGACAACACGTGCCGAAGCGGTCAAAGTGATCATGATGATACAAGCTATGCGAAACAGCTAGGATTGCTTATGCGTTCTTACCAGCAGCAGACACATGCCATGCAGCGGCATGTGTCTGTTTGCGTAATAATTCTTTAATTTGGTAAGCGGCTGATATTTCTTCTGTCTGACTGGTTAAGTATGAAGAGGGAACAATATCCACCCACATATGAAGGAGGATGATTTGCATGACAGACATACTTAACGCTATCAAGAACAGAAGAAGCATCTATGGAATCAGCAAAGAGGCCGTAACATCCGACGAACGCATTCAGGAAATCGTGGAGCAGGTGGTACTGCATACGCCGTCTGCCTTTAACTCCCAGAGTGCCCGGGTGATGATCCTGCTGGGTGAAAAGCATGACCAGCTGTGGGATTTCACGACGAATATTCTCAAGGAAATTGTTCCGGCTGACCGATTCGAGCCGACCCAACAGAAAATGGACAGTTTCAAAGCCGGTTATGGTACGATCCTGTTCTTCGAGGATGAGTCCGTGATTCGTGGTATGCAGGAGCAGTTCCAGGCGTATCAGGATAACTTCCCGGTCTGGTCCCAACAGTCCTCGGGGATGCACCAGTATCTGGTCTGGACACTGCTGGAAGCGGAAGGCTACGGCGCGTCGCTGCAGCATTATAACCCGCTGATTGATGAGAAAATCAAAGCAGAGTGGGATATTCCGGAGAACTGGAAGCTGATCGCGCAAATGCCATTTGGCAAACCGACAGCTCCGGCAGGAGACAAGGAATTCAAGCCGCTGGAAGAACGGATTAGAGTACTGAAATAACGAATAATTGTGTACGAATAGATATTGAAAAAGCAGGCACCTGTAAAAGAGGTGCCTGCTTTTTGGTAGGAGCGGAACTACTCGAATTGGGATGGAGTGGGTGTCTGCTGTTTTTTGTAGGCTGCCAGCAGTTCGCTAACAGAGATGCCGTCGATGGTCATTCCCTCAATATTGCTGTTAACGATCGCTACATTGCGCAGGTTGGAGTCTGCTATTGTACTGTTGGCAAGATCACATCTTTCCATGGCTACCGGCAAGGAGGGCTGGTCTGTCCCCAGACTGGTGTCATGAATATAGGCACCGGCCAGATTGACGTGGCAGATTTCAGTCCGGCTCATATTGGAGTCTCCGAATACGGAATGGCTTAAATTCACATTGGTGAATCGATTATAGCTGGAATTGCTGTTCTGAAATAAGGTATGGCTCATATTCAAGTTTGTAAATTTGGCCTCTCGCAGGTTTACATCGTGAAAGTCGTTATTATGTAAGTTGCAATCGCGGAAATTGTGACTAGCGAGATTGCTGCTGCGTGTATAGTATGCAGCTTCTTCCTCTTCTCCGGGTATGTTTTTGAAATAATAACGCTCTTTATCATCCTGTCCTGCCAGCTGATAGCCCATCTTTTCATAGAAGTGATGATTACGCGGACTATTCTGATCTGTATCCAGCGTCCATAACCGAACCTCGGGATACAGGGCTTCTATACTGGAAATAACAGCAGATCCGATGCCTTTATTCTGCTGAGAAGGGTCAATATACAGCCGGTCTATACGAGCATGCTCTCTGCCAGTGTAGGAAATAAGAACAACGCCTACAAGGCTATGCTGAACCATGATTTTGAAATAGCTGTCATTCCATAGGTGATATTGGTGCATGTCGACAGAGTCAAAGCCGGGAATATAAGGACCCGATCCGTCGGTATACCATCTGCGTCGTTCCTCTTGTTCCACTGTAATCATCAAATCCCTAATGGCAGCAGCATCTGCTGCATCGGCTCTGACTAATTCCACCTGTATTTTCATATCCTGTGCCTCCTCGTATTCAATTGAAAGCCCTGCAGCAGGTATAGCCGAAAGCATCTCATATGGAGTGCGATCCCTATCCTCGATATGCGGTAGGCTATCCTTTTTAACTGCATGATCTTATGCCGGGCTGGTAAGAGTGTAATGCTTCTAGCTCTCATCCACAAGTTCCTTTTATTAACTACCCGGCGTCGTCAGTATAAAGGAAACATCGCCCTGTTTCTCGCCATTCACATACAGCCGGATATGATGAACGCCAGGATAATACACGCGTGTGGTAATCAGCTTGAACGAATGCTTTTTGCGCATCAGATGCTGCCCTGGAGCGAACTCGCGGGATACCCAGCGAAAGCGTTTGGCGGCGTGGCGTCCGTTGGCCTTCATTAGATCCACTTCGTAGTCAATCCGCAGATTCTGCGCAGACACTGCCTCATTGAACAGGGTAAAGGAAAGTTCAATATCGTCACCGATTGCCACCTCCGGCACACTCACGGCAAAATCAGCGGCCCGTACCTGTTCATTCGGCAGATAACCGAATAGATCCATTACTTCCGGATGATCCTGCTTGAGCAGGGTGCGGCAGCCGTGACGGATAATCCAGTCGGTATGCGGATGCTGACCATGCCATTCGCGGGCAATCGCGGCAATCCGGTCGGGATGATCCTTGGCAATATCGTTCAGATGATTGGCTACACTTTTGCGTACATAGAGAGAAGGATCGCTTTTCAGCTTCTCAAGTACATGCAGCGTAGGCTCGGGATCATTAATAAACATCTTCAGCTGAAACGACCATGGCAGACGTGGCCGGAAACCTTCACTGGCGAGCCGGCGGACATGCTCATTCTCATGATCCGCCCAGCGGTTCATCTGCTCCAGCATTAGCTCCGGGTCCTGCAGGATAAAAGGGCGTACCGCGAACTCTGCACTGGAATAGCGGGTAAGCTGCTCCAACGCCTGCATGGACAGATCTACCTGTTCCAATCCGTTCAGCTCTACATAATCCGGGAAAAATAAATATTCTATACCTGTGCAATCCGGCGCCATCTCGATCAGCAGGGATACAGCCTGATCATAGGGCAGGGACAGAGCAGCGGTCAGCGCTTCGCTGATTCGCCGAATACGCTGCTTGAACGCAAGCTCTTCCCAGTCTGCCGCATGAATATGCTGATAGAAGGTCAGCGGTTCAAAATGGGCGGTATGAAGCTGAATCTTATCCGAGAATTGTTGCAAAAAAGTATCGTTATACAGATCTTTGAATGTTTCCATCCCATCACCTCACTAGTCATAGTCGCTATTTGTATCGGGTATTGATGCTCCGTATTCATATGTAGAGAAAATGAGCAATACACTGTTACCAACATACCATAATTGAACATCCAAAATCTTGCGTTTGTATTCGCTTGGGAACATGCCAAACAGCCGAAGATCCTTTCTTTAGGCGAAGGATTTTCGGCTGTTTTCCAAACTACAGAAGCAGCTTGGTGGACAGTTTATTTTCTTATGCTTTTCAGCTGGAAAATATAGCGCTTGGGGCTGTCTCGCTTGTTATTACTTCCATTTTAAGACGGGCTTGGGTTCGCCTCGTCCGGATTTTGCTCTTCGGAATCGTCTTCCGATTCCTCTGCAGAATCTTCGGTGTCAGCCACTTCTTCCGCCTGGGAAGCAGGATCATGCTCGGCTGGCTCGATATTGAGCAGATCGGAACCTTCTTCCAGTACACCATCTTCCGGGATCGCGAGGCATGGTTGTGTCGCATAGTATCCTTCGACTTCATCCTCGGTCAGATCATTTTCCGATAAGGTCCATACGGATACACTGCCGCCATTCACCGGGAAGTTGGCCCAGCCATCTTCCTCGATCTGTACATGATGCTGACGATTGCGGGTCAGATCGATCCAGATCTCGCCGGCACGTTCTTCACCAACAAACATTCGTTTCTCGCCTTCTTCGCCATTGGTCATTACTACTGCACAGCCAGAACGCTCGATCTCGCTGCTACCTCGACGTACCCAGCCGATGGTGTTAGGGTGATCAAAGTAATCTTCCTGCTCACCATAGGATTTGTGATAGCGGGCATAGAGCAGGCAGTCCAGCATTTCTTTTTTGCCTGGAACCGGATTTTCGCCGCCAATACCGAAATAGTCACCATAGAATACACATGGATAGCCCTCCTGGCGCAGCAAAATAAGCGAGTACGCCAGCGGTTTAAACCAGTCTTCGATCCAGGACTCCAACGCTTCATTCGGCTGGGAATCATGATTATCGACAAAGGTTACAGCATGGGTCGGGTGAGTCTGTACGAGCGTATCATTGAAAATCGTCGACAGATCGAACGAATTGCCCGATGTGGAAGCGGCATGCAGTTTGTAATGCAGGGACACGTCGAACAGATCAATCTGGTAATCGACCGTATCGAGGAATTCCTGACAGGCAGCCAGCTCCGGATTCCAGAACTCGCCGACTATGTAAAAGTCCTGCCCGCGCTTGCTGATCATCTCACCGACAAAGTTACGGATAAATTCGTAGTTGATATGTTTGATCGCATCCAGACGGAATCCATCGCAGCGGGTCGTATCGATCATCCATTTACCCCAGTTGACCATCTCGTCGCGCACTTCCGGCATATTGTAGTCGATATTGGCGAACATGAGGTAATCGTAGTTGCCAAATTCGTTATCGACATTCTCATTCCACTGTTTGTCTCCGTCAGCGATGCGGTAAATGCCTGTCCGCCCCTCACGGTTATCATAGTCGGTTCCATTAAAATGATGATGATCCCACTTCATGGTAGAGTACGTATCACCGCGTCCGGGAAAAGTGAACTTGGTCCAGCCTTCAATCTCAAAAGGTTCAGAGATGACCTCTGTCCGATTGTTAGGATCGACCTCGACCACTTGAAAGACTTCCGTCTCATCCGCACCCGCCTTGTGGTTCATCACCAGGTCGATATACACATTCATGCCAAGCCGATGACAGACAGCAATAGCATCCAGCAGTTCTTTTTTGGTACCGTACTTGGTGCCAACAGCGCCTTTTTGATCAAATTCGCCGAGATCATACAAATCGTAGATGCCATAACCGGTATCTTGCGGCGTATGTCCTTTGGTAACCGGCGGAATCCATAGCGTTCCGATTCCAGCCTGCTTCAGCTCGGGAGCAATGTCCTGCAGCCTCTTCCAATGCGAACCATCCGCTTCGACATGCCACTCAAAAAATTGCATCATTGTTACATTGCGATTCATGTATACATCCCCTTTATTCCTCTATTCAAGCGGACGATCTGCCGACCAGGCAAGAGAAAGAGAGCGAATGACTCTCATAGCGCAGATCTGTCGTAGATGGCGTACGGCTGTGAGAAACATTACCCATTTAGTTATCAGGGCTAAACATATAACAGTAGTTTGATATCAAATTCTGTTAACGGGGAGAAGATGCAACAAAAACAGCAGTTTAATCGGCCTCTGACCGGTTATTTTTACACTTCAAGATGTAGTGTTGAGATACGTATCTTCGAGCACATCAACCGTGTCTCCGTATTCGCGGATAATATGAACTTTGCCCCATAGACAAAGGAGTCGAGGATCGGCTGCAGACTCCAGCCATATTCGGTCAGCTCATATTCTACTTTGGGGGTGTAGGTGATCCGGTTGATGATGCCATCTTCCTCGAATTTGCACAGCTGCTGGATCATATCGATTTCTAAAATTATCCTCATTCCAAAAAAAACAAAAAATCCCCCTGCAGTCGTGTTCTGCAAGGGGACTTATATCTATTGGGGTTAAAGGGAGTGCCGAAATGCAGAGCGTAAGGGGTTTACGCTTCTTCTACATCAAAGCCGGCTTGTTTCCATGCTGCTGTACCGCCATCGATGTAAGCTACATCGGTGAAGCCCATCAGCTTCAATGCGTAAGCGCCCAGTGCAGCTTGGCCACCTGCACCGCAGGTTACGAGAACCGGACGGCTGCGATCGCTCAGGCGCTCATCGCGCAGCTCGGCAGGTACACCCAGATCCGCACGGATTGGCAGCATGCCAAGAGAAATGTTTACGCCGCTTGGGATCAGACCGCAGGCACCGGCATCTGCCGCATCCTGTACGTCAATAACGAGTGTATTCGGATTGCTGTTGATTTTCTCGCGTGCTTCCTGGGAAGTCACACCGGAAACGTTGTTACGAGCTTGTGTAACCATATCTGTAAATGTTAATGCCATGATTCATCATCCTCCTGAATTGGAATATAAGTATAAAATACCGACTATGTGACGGTGATGTTCAACCAAGTATATTTACCCAGAAATGGAAAGAATACGTCAGGAAATGGCTTCGCCAGCCAGTACTTTTTGAATATCGGCTTCAATCTCGGCAGGGTCCAGACGGGAAGGGTACTGTTTCACTACATTGCCGCTTGGATCTACGAGGAATTTGGCAAAATTCCACTCGATATCACCAGTGCGTGATGGTTCGGGTGCAGCGTCTATGAGATGACGGTACAAAGGATGGGCGTTTTCACCTTTGACATCCACTTTGGCGAACAAAGGGAAGCTGACGCTGTAATTCACCTGGCAGAAATCCTTGATTTCCTCTTCGGTGCCCGGCTCCTGTCCCATAAACTGGTTGCATGGGAAGCCCAATACTTCCAATCCGGAATCCTTGTACGTATCGTACAGCTTTTGCAATCCTTCGTACTGGGGAGTCAGACCACAGCCGCTGGCTGTATTCACAATCAGCAGTGCCTTGCCCTGGTAATCCGACAGTGGCTTTTCTTGCTTATCAATCGTTGCAGCAGAATAATCATATACCGACATTATTTCATCTCCCTGCAATTTTTATTTTGCAAAATTATATTTTATCAAACATATTATAATTATAACGCAATACGACGCAAAGTCAAATAGAAGATCGACCTCATTGAGAACAAATAAAGTGCCTTTATCACCCAAACGGCTGGGAAAAAGAGGAATACCGGCCTGTTAATGCGAATTAGTGATGATCCGTACGTATGACAAGGGAGGCTGCACGATGAAAATACTGGTATCCGGATTTGAACCGTTTGGTGGACATACGATTAACCCGACTGAATATTTGCTGGAAGTGATCGCTGATCATAACTGGTCTGATCTGACACTGGAGCTGCGCACGCTGCTGCTGCCGGTACATTATGACGAGTGTGTAGAATTGCTGATTCAGGCCGTTGAGGAATTTCAGCCGGATGCGGTCATTGCCTGTGGCTTGGCAGAGGGACGCACTGCTGTCAGCTTGGAACGAATCGCTGTTAATATCAAAAGTGTAGAACCAAGTGCCAGCTATGCGGATAATCGCAATGCCCGGCCGCAGGATATACCGATTCATGAAGGAGGACCGGATGGATTGTTCGCGACCCTGCCGATCCGACGGATTACCGAGCGTCTCGTGGAGAATGGCATACCTGCCGAGATTTCCAACACAGCAGGCACCTTTATTTGCAACAATACCATGTATGGGATTCTCGATTATGTGCAGCAGCAGCGTCCGGGGGTACTGGCCGGCTTTGTTCATTTCCCGGCGTCGACCGAGATGGCGCTGCACAAGCCATCGCTGCCATCGCTGCCGATCAGTCTGATGTCACGTGCTCTGCAGCTGATTATCCGAACTACAGTGGAGCAGCTGCAGACAGATTCCGCTTCGGTATAGAGATAGGCTGTTCAAATACAGTTAACACATATTGACATGGCGTTTTATTGTAACTATAATGGTTACAACGGTGGTGATACAAATGAAACAAATCAGTACACGCTTCTCCATGGCCGTTCATACCCTGTCGCTGATCGATATGTGTCCGCTGGAATGTACCGGAGACTTTATCGCAGCCAGTGTAAATACGAATCCGGTCGTTATTCGCCGCATTATGAGCATGCTCAAAAAGGCCGGTCTGATCGAGGTTCGCGCCGGCGTGGGTGGAGCCTATCTGCTCCGCAACCCGGAACAGATTACGCTGCTGGATATATACCGGGCAGTACAAGCAGCGGATGAGAACCAGTTGTTTGGTATTCATGGCGATTCGAATATAGCCTGTCCGGTCGGCCGTAGTATCGAGCAGGTACTGCAGCAGGAACTTCTGGATGCCCAGCATGTGATGGAGCAGCGACTGGCCCGTACGACACTGGATCAGCTCAATGAACAATTTGCTATGACATCATCTTCAATAGAACAGTAAAAGCTCTTTATAGAGCTTTTATTTATACATCTGTTGTAACCAAATAGGTTATAACGAACAAAACAATCCATTCTAGGAGGAATAACAATGACTATTCTAGTAACAGGCGCAACCGGTAAACTGGGTTCCAAAATCGTGGAGAAACTGCTGCAGACCGTTCCGGCCGGCGAACTCGCTGTGAGTGTACGCAACCCTACCAAAGCCGAGCATCTGCGCGCCCTGGGTGTAGATGTGCGTCACGGTGATTTTGATCAACCGGATACACTGGATCAGGCTTTTGCCGGCGTGGATCGTCTGCTGATCATTTCCGCCGATGGAGATAATGAGACACGTATTCGTCAGCACAATGATGCAGTCGCAGCGGCAACCCGCGCCAAGGTGGGATTTATCGCTTATACGAGCGTAACCAATGCGCAGGAGAGCAGCCTGATGCTGGCACCTGTACATCAAGCGACAGAGCAAGCGATTCTGGAGACAGGTATTCCGTATTCTTTCCTGCGTAACAACTGGTATCTGGAAAATGAATTATCTACGATACAGGCTGTACAAGCAGGCGCTCCGTGGGTCACATCGGCCGGTTCCGGCAAAGTAGGCTGGGCGACGCAAGAAGATTATGCAGCTGCAGCCGCCGCTGTACTGCCTGCTGGACATGAGAATACCACATACGAATTGTCCGGTCCGCTGCTTACACAGGATGAACTGGCTGCTGCTGTCGGCACAGTGCTGGGCAAGGAAGTTACGGTGCAGCATGTAGATGATGATACGTATGCAGAAATTATGAAAAGCGCCGGTCTGCCGGAATTCCTGCTACCGATGCTCGTAGGTATTCAGCAGGGTATCCGTGAAGGCCAGCTGGAGATTGCCCACAGTGACTTTGAACAGCTGCTGGGTCGTCCGGTCACTCCGGTAGTCGAAGCACTGCGTCAGCTTGTTGCACAGTAAGCTTCAATTATCTTCGGTATCATCATAAATGAAATAGTATACAGACCAAATAAAAGCCGCATCATATCGTCGGATGATCTTACGTCCGGTAATACAATGCGGCTTTTTTATTATGAAGACCAGTTTCATTCGCTTTTGTGAAAATAGGGAATAGAGGATCGATCTCTATCGATGATGTATTTTCATCGAGTAGAAGAGCGGGCTCTTCGCCGGCTGCTAGTCAGACGCATCGTCCAGGCAATAATGACCCAGAGCAGACTGATTGCCATTAATGGAAACATCATCAGCAGCGGGATATCGATAATGGCGCCAATCGGATCAGGATAGAGGATCTGGGAGATCCAGCCGGGCAGGATGGACGCAAGAGCGAGTGTAAACAGAACGCCGCTTCCGATCCATGCCCCGCGGGACCAGCGAAGCGCAACCAGTGCAAGCAGCAGCAGTACAATTAGCTCCAGCAGCCAGATAACGCGGAACAATGGATCGGAAAACGCGGTTGACGGATTAATCAGCCACATCTGCTGCACCTCCCTCCAGGTAATATCCACCGACTGTACACCATATCATCAACAGCATCGCAGGCAGAGTACGTGATTAGCAGATTCATTAATCTTCGAATGTGATTACAATTTTGCCTTTGGCATGGTGCGTCTCGCTGAGTTCATGCGCCTGACGCAGTCCTGCCTCGGAGAAAGGAATCTCGGTACCGACAATCGCATTGACTTTGCGCTGCTCCATCAGCTGACCGAATTCCTGCAGTTGCTTGCCGTCCGGCTGCAGCCAGATCGACTTGGCCGTGATATTCATTTCGCGGGCAATATCCTCGTCTGGCTGTCCCACGATAGAGATCAGACGTCCGGTATCGCGCTTGAGCACTTTGAAGCTGTCTTTTTGAATATCGCCGCCCATGGTATCGAATACCAGATCAATATCCGACAGCACCTCGGCAAAATTGGTCGCTTTGTAATCGATTACTTCCTCCGCGCCGAGAGACTTGAGGAATTCGGCATTTTGCGCGCTGGCTGTAGTAATAACATGCGCCTGTGCATTTTTGGCAAGCTGGATTGCCAGACTGCCGACACCGCCTGCACCGGCGTGGATCAGTACTTTTTCGCCGGCTTTGAGCTGCCCATGATCGAACAGGGCTTGCCATGCGGTCAGACCGGCTAATGGCACGGAAGCAGCTTCCTGATAACTGACACCCGGTGGCAGCGGTGCGAGCAGATGATCATCTACCAGCGTGTATTCGGCATACGTACCGAACCGTGTGGTGTCCGGACGGGCGAATACCTTGTCGCCGATTTTCCATTCGGTAACAGCCGAGCCGACTTCGGTAATCACACCGGCGGCATCCCAGCCGAGAATAATCGGGAACTCCCAGTCCATCATATCTTTCAGATAGCCTGCACGCAGCTTCCAGTCAATCGGATTGATGGATGTTGCCTTGAGCTTGACGACAACCTGATGTTCAGCCGGTACCGGATGGGGTACTTCCATTTCCTTGAGTTGATCTTTATCTCCGTATTGTTCAATAACGATGGCTTTCATGATAGACCTCCTTAGGTAGTAACGATAAGAGTATAGTGATGATAAGGGTGATGAAATATTCTCTTTACATAACATACCCATTTCTCAGCTCTGCCAACGCACCTACAGACAGAACAAGCGTTCAAGTTCGTTTTTAGATGAAGTGAAAACAGGAATACTGTGAGCGATTTCATGGTATTCCCTGGATAAAACAGCTTTTGCAATTAGTGAGATTGTACAGTCGGAGCCGAGAAGGATCGAGAACGATAGCTCTCTGGTGAGCAGCCGACAATCTCTTTGAATACCCGGCTAAAATGGGGCAGCTGCTTGAAGCCGGACAGTCGGCTGATCTCGGTGATCGACAGTTCCCGCTGATAATGCAGCAGCAGCCGTGCCTGACTGATCCGGCGGTGATACAGATATTTGAAAATGGTCATGCCTGTCCATTCCTTGAATAATGAAGTGATATAGGCACGGGACAGATGCAGATGTTCTGCAATCTGCTCCAGTGTAATCTCATGCATATAGCGGGTCTCGATATAATCGAGAATATGCTGAACGTACAGCTCCTTGCCAGCTCGGCTGCTATCCGTCTGCTCTTCCTGGCAGCGGCTGGCGAGCATGGACAGCAGCTCGCACAGCTTGAGAATGAAGCGAAAAGAAACCCTACCCTGTTCCTCCAGCGGCAGTACAGCCAGCTGGGCCAGCAGTTGTTCCAATTCCGGTTGTTCCTCCCGGCTCAGTGAGATCCGGCGGTTCCCGGACTGTTCAAAAGGCAGCAGCAAGCCGCCAATATGTTCCGGCCGGATATATTCATGCAGCAGAGTGGGATCAAAATGGAGTGTTGAACGCACATAGGGATGATCCGGCTCCGGGTGTGGACGGTGGAGCGTACGTCCATGCATCAGCAGTACATCACCCGGACGCAGATGATAGCTGTGCTCCCCAATAATATAAGTACAGATACCTTCATGGAAATAATAAATCTCATATTGCAGATGGGAATGAAACCCATCGATCGCCGGCGGATGAAAAGGCCCGGCTGACCGATATCCGTAAGTAATCGCATGATCCATCCGCATCGTCTCCGGCATGGGGAAAACATCTCCTTTTCGGTAGCGTTTACATGAGTTGTTCTCATTGTACCATTACCGGGGAGACAAGGGGTCAGCAGGATCATGCCGATCCTGTATGATTGGCAGAAGACAACCCCAATAATCGCTTTGCTACATGGTACCGATACACCAAAAAACGGCGTGGTTTCTGCATATCTACTGCAGTATCCGCGCCGTTCTGTTTTATCTATTATAATGCAGTCTGCCAGTAATTCCTTGAGGTGTACCAAAGCCAAGCAGACCGTCCGGCTGATCCCATGCCTTTTGCTGGGCGAGCAGACACAGTTCGGCTGCCTTGAAAGCATGCTCCTGGCTCATTGCCGTTTCGGTCCGATCCAGTACATCGCGAATCAGCTGACCGAAGAAAGGAAAGCCCACTTTGCCGGTCACATTGAAATGGTATTCGCCTTCGTGATTGACCAGATACACATGATCCCGTGCAGGATCGCGGGCGATATCGATGTATTTGCGGAGTTCAATATAACCGTCGGTTCCAAGCAGGAGTGTGCGTCCGTCTCCCCAGGTGCCCAAGCCGTCAGGGGTGAACCAGTCGACCCGCATATAGCCGGATGCGCCGCTATCGCCGGTTAGAGAGATCTCGCCAAAGTCCTCCAGCTCGGCATACTGTGGATGATTGAAATTGGCGACCCGGCTGTGGTTGATCATCGCATCGGTAGAGGAGGTGAACGTCAGAAACTGCTCGATCTGATGGCTGCCGATATCACAGAGGATGCCTCCATACTGATCCCGGCGGAAAAACCAGTCCGGCCGCTTGTCCGCTACCAGTTGGTGTGGCCCTGTACCCATCAATTGCACGACTTTGCCGATCGCTCCCTGATTGACCAGCTGCTGGGCATACACGGCACTCTCCACATGCAGTCGTTCACTGTAATAGACCATATATTTGCGCCCTGTACGTGCCGCTTCGATTCGTGCCTCGATCAGCTGTTCCATCGTTGTAAATGGAGCCTTGTCGGTAAAATAGTCCTTGCCTGCCTGCATCACCCGCACCCCGAGTGGTCCGCGCTCAGACGTAATGGCTGCCGCGGCAACCAGCACGATGGTCTCATCTTGCAGAATCTCCTCCAGCGACGAGGCAATTTGGGCATCCGGATACTGCTTGTGAAAGGAAGCGATTTTCCGCGGATTGCGATCATAGATCCATTTAACTGTCGCTCCGGCTTCTACCAGACCTGCACACATTCCGTAAATATGCCCGTGATCCATAGCTGCCACCGCGATCTGGAACTCTCCCGGTCCACAGACAGGTTCGCTCTGATACGCCGTGGTCGGTGCATAAAACATACCGTCTTTGCTCATTATAATACGCCTCCCTTGCTGCTATGCAGATGGTTATTTATACGTGTTGCTCATATCGGCAGGCATGGATTCCTGCCCGGCGATATCTCCGGAAAAGGAAGACTCCTCCCGGCGCCGGGCCAGATGGTCTTCAAAGCGCTGTTCGTCGATAGGCAGCGTCACCCAATCATCTTCCCAGGTCGATAGCAGCATCGCATTGGACAGCGTTAATCCGCGTATACCTTCTGCTCCGGGAGCAATGAGCGGGGTGTCTTCACGAATCGCTTCGATCCAGTTGCGGATAATGCCGGGGTGCCCGGTCTCTGTCTCTTCAATAGGAATATCGCACTGCCAGCACTCTGGATGTCCGAATGCGCCTTGATAGCGTTCGTTGAATGCAGGCTCCGGTTCACGCAGCCGCCAGAGGGTCAGCCGATCCTGCTCAATGACGATTTTGCCGCGATCCCCAGTTACTTCAAAGCGGTTGGTTCCGGGATATTCACCAGTCGTTGTAATAAATACGGCCGAAGCGCCATTATCGTATTCGGCATAGGCAGTCACATCATCTTCCACTTCAATATTCCGGTAGCGGCCGAACTTGCAAAAGGCGCGTATACGCGACGGCATCATTCCGGTCGTCCACTGCAGCAGATCCAGCTGATGCGGACACTGATTGATCAGTACACCGCCGCCTTCACCGCTCCAGGTCGCCCGCCATCCGCCGGAATCATAGTAACTCTGTGCCCGGTACCAGTTGGTAATAATCCAGTTCAGCCGCCGGATCTCGCCCAGTTCGCCACTTGCGATCAGGTCACGCAGCTTGCGATAGACAGGATTGGTACGCTGATTATACATAATGGCAAATACGCTCCCGGGCGCTGCTGCAGCTGCGTCATTCATCTCTTGCACTTCCCGGGTGCTTACGCCGGCAGGCTTCTCGACGAGTACATGCAGACCATGGCGAAAAGCAGTGATTGCCTGTCTGGCATGATCCTTATGAGGAGTCGCCAGCAGCACCGCATCAACCGTACCGGACTGCATCAGCTCCTCCGGGTTATTCCAAAAGGCGACCGATGCCGGCAGATTCTCCCGGCTCCACGCTTCCATCGATGCCCGGACATCACATACAGCAGTCAATTCTGCGCCGGGTATAGAGCCGGATAACAGGGTGCGGGCATGGGTACTGCCCATATTGCCAATGCCGATAACGGCTACGCGTACAGTTCTCGTCATCACGGTCAGACCTCCTGTCCATGCTGCTGCAGCTGTTCGCGAAATACACTGGCAAAATGCGTAAGCATCTTCGCTGAACCGAATTGTCCGCTAAAATCCTCTATCCCCAGATAGCCGTCATATCCGGCAGCTACCAGATCGTCGATAATCTGTTCCCATGGAACGCTGCCTTCCAGTAGAGGCATCCACTGGCACTGCCAGCGACCGTCTTGACGTATCCAGCCGGCGTTTTTGACATGTACATGAGCGAGATAAGGGCCGAGCAACTGGATACCCATCCGGTAATTCTCGTAACCTTCGTGCACCAGGTTACCCGGATCGTATAATACGCCTACATGAGCCGGATTTAGATGTCCGACCAGCCGCATCGCGAGGGAAGCGCTTGGCGCAATGGTCTCATGATGCGTCTCGACGAGCGCCTTGATACCATACTGGCTGGCCATTTCCTGAATACCGGATAGATAACGGACAGCTTCGGTCTCCAGATCTTCATAATGGCGCTGCCTGTCATAGCGGGGAATACCAACACGCATCATCGTGGCACCCAGCTGCTGTGCCGTATCAAAAGCCTGATGGGCTGTATCCAGATCACCGCATTTCAGATAAGGGACCAGGGCAATAGAGCTTACGCCGCCTTGTTCCGCAGCGAGGCGGATCGCTTGCAGCCGCTCGCTGGAAATTGCCGGATCAATAGAGCAGCGATTATGTCGCCAGTAGGAAGGCGACTCTTCGGCAGCGTCCGCCGGAATAGCGGCATAGCGCCACTCGATGCCTTCGATTCCGGCAGCAGCGGCAGCCGTTATCAGCTGCTCCGGTGTGAGATCGGGTGTGCATACGGTAAATACGGATAATTTCATCACCTGTGATCATCTCCTCGGTATACATGGTTTCCTAAGCACTTGTTTATAAAATTGGAGTTCGGCAGGCTTGTTCTGCAAGAATAGGTTGAACAAGCAGTTCCTCCAATATTTGGAATCGCTTTCATACAAATGCATTGTAGCATGCAGCCATGTACGCGGACAGATGATTCGGCGAATAGTGGAACTGCAGATAAATAACTATCCCAAAGCCATACTGTCAGATAAATGTAGGAGAAATGCCAGAAAATGCGAATAATTTCGACAATGCTGCTGTACCCGCACATCAATGCTGCCAAAACGGGGTACTATATTAAAAGTAATAAGCCAGAGTCAAGCATGCGTCCGATCCGGATGAACCATGCAGAGGAGGAGCCCCCTTTATGAAAAGGATGTCTGTAGATCATCCTGTCGCGTTATATATGCAGCAGCGAATCAATGAATATTATGAAAGCTCGCATCCGGAAATCAGCGTCCTGCTGGACGAACGTTGTATCGTTCTGCACTTGAAGAACTTTATCGGGCCGCGTATGGAAAGTATTGTGGAGCAGCAAGATGACCCGGATGTTTTTCGTACTTTGCGAGAACTGATGATGGAATATACCCTGCAGAACTTCACCAGGGATATGAAAGAGCAGTTCGGCATACAAATCAAGGATATTTATTATGACTGGGAAGAACGCGATTTCTCGGGGATGGTCGTGGGGCTGCTGGAAGGGGATGTTTTTGCAGAGACTGTAGAGACTTTTCCTCATCAGTATGAGGTTCACGAGCGAACCAACGAGATTACGAACGGTGTACAGCGAATTCCGGACAGGGTATACAGCTTCTGGATGGATGACCAGCTGCTCATCGTTGTCCGCGACGGCCTGCTGATCAAACTGGAAAAGGAGCTGCTGCGTCAGGGTGAACAAGAGCTGCTGCGCAAAGCAAAACGTGTTCTGGAGCGCAAGGAGTTTCTGTATCATAGCCAGATTCCCGAGATTCTGGGTCGTGAAATTGAAGCGATCTATCTGGATTGGCAGTTTGATCATGATCGCAGCGTACTCGTCTATCAATTCAAATAAGGAGGACTGAAATGAACAGCAAAGACCCACAAGTCAAAGCAACGATCCGTAAAGCAGCCGACCAGGCATTTGATCAGGAAATGGATGAGATTAACCGCCAGATGGAAGAAGAAGTCATGATTGCACTGGTGGGTGACGTCAATGCCGGCAAGTCTTCCACCATTAACCAGATCATCGGGGATGAAGTCGCTGGTGTCGGAGCGGAGCCGGGAGAGACTACCCAGATTCGTCCGTATCCTTATCGGGAGAAAATCATATTGATTGATACGCCGGGGCTGAATGATGTGAATGTTATCAACTCCAGCGTAACACGTGATTATTACCGCAAGACGGATGTAGTTCTCTTTTTCCTCAATGCAGCAGGTACGGTGTTCTCCGAAGCCGAGCAGAAATCACTGGAAGCGCTGGAGAAGATCAATACCAATATCCTGATCGTGCTGAACAAGATCGATGCTGCTGACGAGATTGATCGTCTGGTACGCCGCATCCGCCAAGAGACAGGAGACCGTTATGAGGTGATACCGATCTCGTCACGTACCGGGCAGAATATTGACAAGCTGCGCAGCAGTATCCTCGATATGCTCAAAAAAAAAAGTAAGGACATTTTGTTCGCCCGTACGATCAAGGAAAAATCCTCTACCGCCAACAAATGGATTATTGGCGCTGCTACCTCGGCCGGTGCAATCGGTGCTGCGCCGATACCGGGAGCGGATATCATCCCACTAACCGCGATACAGATTGGTCTGCTAACCCGCCTGGCAGCATTGTATGAACGTCCACTCAGCCGGGAGACTGCCAAAGAGATCGTGATCGCCTCGATTGTCGGCAATATGGGAAGAAGTCTGTTCGCCCAGATCAGCAAAATCTTCCCCGGTGCAGGATCTGTAGTAGGTGCAGGTGTCGCCGGTTCGGTAACACTGGCGCTGGGCTATTCCGTCAAATATGCGTATGAACGCGGCATTGATGTGACACCGGACAGTATCAGCCGCCTGTATCGCAAATTCCGTGATAAAGTCAAGAAAAAGGATGATCTGCCTGCTATCGAAGATGAGGGCAGTAAGCGCCGGTCATAGAGCAAATGATCGAACGTTCAGCTGCTGTTTTCTTTTATTATTCTGATCCTGAAACCTGCACGGCCCGCGCACAGTATAACAATAGCAATGTGACGACGAAAGGCTGGTTATGGATTGAGAGCATTACAGCGAATACATGGACATATTCAGCGCGGGCTGCAGGAGCGTAATTTCAGGCCTGGCCAGCTGATCAGGGAGCGCTACCGGATCATCGGTCTTCTCGGTACAGGCAGCTATGGCGTTACTTACCGATGTGAGGATCGGGTGACCGGCCAGCTTTGTGTGTTGAAAAGGGTTCATCCACTGCGTGGTGGTCGCCGGCGAGCCGAACTGATCTATGATCGCGAGCTGCAGGCAATGACCCGGCTTCGGCACAAACGGGTACCGGAACTCTTGGAGTCTTTTATTTACCAAGGCCAGCGGTGCCTAACGATGGAGTATATGCAAGGACTGAATATCGGCCAGCTGCTGTTCGAAGAGGAGCAGCGCTTTACCGAGCGGGAAGCGCTGCAGCTGATTCACCAGCTGCTGGATATTGTGGAGATGATGCACAATCAGGGGCTGATCCACCGGGATATCAGTTTGTCGAATGTACTGCTGCATGAGGGCCATGTACAACTAATCGATTTTGGACTGACATGGCGCGTGGAAGAACCACCGGCGCTTGTCGATGAGCTGGATGAACTGGTCAGTGGGGATGAGCAGGAGAAGCGAATCCGGCGCCGCCTGGATGTGAGCAGTGACTTTTACGGGATCGGTCATCTGCTGCTCTATCTGCTGTACAGTACGTATGGCGAGAGCGATGCTGCCGGAGATAGCCAGCCGCAGGAAAGCAGCTGGGAGCAGGAGCTTCAGCTGCATCCCCGTACCCGGCAAATGCTGCGCAGGCTGCTGCTGATTGATCCGCCTTATAGAAAAGCAGCCGAGATCAGACACGAGATTGAATCCATACTATTGTAAAATAGCAAAAAGCCCCTTCGTTCATCTGAAGGGGCTTTTTGCTGCTTTATTTTATTTGCATCGGCGCCATGTTACTTACCTGCTGTATTAGCTGCTGCTGTAAGAGCTGCTGCCGCGCTTGCGCCTGTAATGTCCATGACCATGTTGATTATGTGAACTTCCTCTACGACTGTAACGGTCGCTGCTGCTATACGAACGGTGACGGTGGTGGCCTGAACTTGATTTGGACTTGAGTACCTGATTAAGAATACTTTTGATAAGACCCATCTGAGTAACCTCCTTCCGTTTTCTTATCTTCTACATACGTATCCGGCGATATGCAGGTTCCGGTTTTTTTATGTAAAACATCTCGAAAAGATACAAATTGCACGAGGCGAATAAAATATCGTTCAAAATTTAATTTATAGTGATTCAAATGTCGAAAAATAGGATATACTTATTTATCTAGGTCAAAATAACTGGTTCATAAGTTGTATAAGAGGATGTGGATTTTAATTATTATGTGTATATAGATCTACTATTGCCCTGGCGAAAAAGCACACTGAAGTGATCAAAGCTATCATAAATTTTTCAAATACTATTACTGAATGAGGAGTTATTTTACTGTATGAATGCTATTAAAAAAGGTTTGGAAAGCCTGTCTGCCCGGATTCTGGGTATTACGGCCTTGTGTATTATTGTCCCGATGGTACTGGCAATGGTGACGGTGGGTTATACGGTGACCCGGTCTTATGAACAGGCGAACGCCCAGTCTATATCAGCAATTGCCCAGGAAAAGTCAAAAGAACTGAACATGGCGATCAAATCGCAGGTCGCTGTGGCGGATGCAATCGTGGAAGATCCTTACAACGTGGACTTTTTTAACAATCTGAATACAGCGGGTCAAGCAAACAAGGAGCAGTTCCAGCGGATTCAGGAGAACATTACCGAGAAGCTGGAAGAATCCGACGGACTGTATGAGAATATTTTCTTCTCGCATGATGGCAAAATCTATATGGATGGTATCAATGGGAATTCGGTAGGTCACGAACTGACTGCACAGACCGATCCATGGTATCCCAAAGTACAGCAGCAGCCCGGTCCTTTTATGAGTGATATCATGGTATCACCGGTATCCGGCAGAACGGTTATCGTTGTCGGCAATGTGCTGGGCGGTGATGAGGCGGACGAACAGAATGAAGATTCCGCCAGCAATTCACTGAATATTTTTGGAACACCGCTGGATGTGAATACACTGCTGCAGGATGTCGTGCAGCAGGATGGAGACAATCTGCTGGATACAGTCGTTATCAACAAGGCGGGCTTGATTATCGCCTCCGGGAACAAGGATCAGATTATGAAGACCGATCTGAGCAAGCTGGATTCCGGTACACTGTACAAGCAGATTCAGTCACAGGACAAAGGCAGCGGATTTATCACCATGAATGGGGAGCGCTATATGGCTTCTTATGTAAAGGATAAAAACCTGAATGTAGATATTATCTCCATGCAGCCGGTTAGTATCTATATGGATCGTGTGCATTCCATGATTACTACGATGATTATTATTACAGTAATCAGTCTGATTCTGGCAGCCATTGTACTGTTCCTGGTTGTACGCAGTATTGTGCGTCCGGTACAGATGGCTTCCCAGCAACTAGAACGGATGTCCAAGGGCGATTATTCGCATGCGCTGCCTGATAAATACAAACAGAGCACAGGCGAGACGGGTGTACTGATCCGCTCGATGGATGCGATGCAGCAGTCTACACACCGTATGATTCAGGCGGTTACTGCCGAGATTAACCAACTGCGTGAAGCGAGCACTCATGCCAAAGTAGGCTTTATGGATATGAACCAGAAGCTGCAGGAAGTCTCGGCGACCACGCAGAACATGTCTGCCGGTATGGAACAGACCGCCGCTTCTTCCCAGGAGATCAGCGCTTCAACCACCGAGTTTGAAAAAGCGATCGAATCGATCGCTGTAGGAGCACAGGAAGGAGCTGTGCAGGCAGGTGTTATCAACGAGCGTGCCGGTTCACTCAAAAACAAGCTGGATGAATCTATCGCAGCAACAACTGTTGTATACAATGATGTTAAATCCGGTCTGGACGAAGCACTGGCACAGTCCCAATCCGTTGAAATGATCAAATCACTCAGCGAGTCGATCCTTCAAATTACCCAACAGACCAATCTGCTGGCACTTAACGCTTCGATTGAAGCTGCACGGGCAGGGGAAGCAGGTCGTGGATTCTCCGTAGTCGCTGACGAGATCCGCAACCTGGCAGATGCATCCAAGAATACCGTGGGACAGATTCAGGGCATTACCGATCAGGTTGTGCAATCTGTGAATAATCTGCAAAAATATACTGCTCGTCTTATGGAATTTCTGGCTACCGAGATCGGTGCCGATTACCAGATGATGAGAGAAACCAGTGAATCGTATCTCAACGATGCCAGTTATATCGATCGCATGGTTAGCGAATTCAGCGCGACGAGCGAGCAGCTGAGTGCGTCTGTACAGAATCTGGCACAGGCGATCAACGAAATTTCCATTTCCAACAACGAATCTGCCGATGGCACCGAAGAGATTGCAGGGGCAGCTCAAGTGGTGCTCGACAAAGCCAACGAAGTCTCGGTAGAAGCCCAAAAAACCAGCGAAAGTGCTGAACGTCTCGGTACGCTGGTAAACCAGTTCAAATTCTGATCAGTGGACGAGACAAGGAAATGATTAGAATAATCGGTGTGTTCCAATATGTGATATTGAGTCTTATTTTGGAGACCCGTACGAAAAGATACTCTGACCAAACAGAGTATCTTTTTTTGTGTAATATGAAGGAGATAATACCATTTTTGGATTTTTTATCGTACTGAACTGGATATAAATATAATCATCCACTACTTCGTAATACTTATATACCACCTAGTATGATATTATCCAGAACGCTTTGATAGTCAAATAATTAACCGTTTATTTTAGATAAACGTTTGGATCATTAATCTTCTATATTCTAGCATTCACAATCTCCAACATTTCCTTTAAAATTCAATAGATGCATAAATTTACTGTTATACGAAATTAATCTATTATGCATCAAATAAAGGAGGACATACCATGGTACAAAAGTTAAATATTAAATCTCTACATACGCCCCGGTGGATTCTCACTGCCGTTCTGTGTATCGGTCTGGGAAGTGCTTTCCATGCTCCGGCGACCCAGGCAGCCAGCAATTATCCGGATCCTATGCAGGGTCTGACCGGATTCGCAGGCAATGCCAAGAATGAATACGGACAAGCCAAATCAGCAGTGACAGGCGGTAACGGCGGCGCTGTAGTTACAGTAAATACACTAGACGAACTGAAGCAGCAGGTAGGAGACACCCAAAGAAAAACGGTTGTCGTAGGCAGAAATATCAGCTCCTCCGGCAAAGCGATTGTTAACCTGGGAGCCAACAAAACAATTGTTGGCGCTTACAATAATAACAAGCTGACCAATGTCTATCTGACAACAACCGGCAGCTCAAGCAATATAATTTTCAAGAATCTGGTGATTGCTCATACGGCAAATATTAACGAAAATAATGATATCCCGTTGTACATTAACAATGGACAGAATTATTGGGTCGATCATGTTACGCTCGAAGGTCATGGATACGATCCGAATGGACATGATCTGGATAAATTGATGTATGTGGGTAGCGGAGCAGACTATATCACCATTTCCAACAGCAAATTCACGAACCATCGCTATGGTCTGATTCTGGGATGGCCTAACGATGACAATGCCAGCGTAAAACAATATACCGGTCTGCCGCATCTGACGATGACCAATAACTACTTCAATAATGTCTATACACGCGCACCGGGTCTGATGCGTTATGGTTATTTCCATGTCAAAAACAACCTGATCCAGAACTACAAACTGGGCTTCACTGTAGCGACCAATGCCAAAGTCTATTCCGAAGGTAATGCGTTTAATGCAGCTGGCGATAATGCAATCGTCAATGTTGATCCAAGTACCAAATTGAGCGGCCAATTCAAGGATACCGGTTCGTCCCCGGCAATTACAGCCAATCTGCCGGTAACTACCTGGAAGCCGTCCAGTAACTACTCTTATTCTGTACTGAGTGCTGCTGCTGCCAAACAGTATGCTTTGAGCTATGCGGGTGCACAAAACACATCTCTGCAGTACCCATAATCGCTCTGCCTGCATAGAATGTCCTATTGTTAAAAATGACCATACTGCCTGGATCTTAGTCCGGGTGGTATGGTTATTTTCTGTTGTTTATATACAAAAATTAACGTGTTCTGCCGATAAACAAAAAGGGAATACTGGTACAAGGATAGGGGTAATCTACGGACCCGAGGTGTTTATCCATGCAAATCTCATCCACTTCTTCAGTGGCCTATACATCAACCCAATCCACCAGTAATACATCCGCGCTGGAAAAACAGAAAACAGCGCTGGAAGCACAGCTCACCAAATTACAATCCAGTACAGACAAAAAAAGCACAGACAGTGAACAACAAATCAAACAGATTCAGCAGCAGATCCAGCAGGTCGAACGCCAGATCGCTCAGGCCAGCAAAAGTTCCGGCTCTGATTCATCCGACAGAAGCAGTTCTTCATCCACGGACTCTACCGATTCCACTAAGTCTGCCCAGCAGGCTGCACTGGAAGCTCTGAAGAAAGTGCAGGAAGAGAACCAGAAAGCACAAGAAAAGCAGCAGGCACAGGCTAATCGCAGCCTGGCAGATATGGGCATTGGCAGCCGCTTCGATATGAGCATCTAGGCCCGAACCTGAAATGAAAAAACCAAAAGCCGTCCACCTTGGGGATGGTTTTTTTGTTGGTCTTATCCGGGGATGATTCGTAATTGTGAACGAACGTTAACGTTTAGTGTGATCTCAATCACTTGGGATGTCATAGAATGGGAATAGAATTTGAGATATCTGAAATTAATATTAATTTGTGACTATTATCCGGTCTGCCTATGCCGGTAGCAGCTGTAGAAGATCAACTGCCATCCGTGCTAGCTGTAATGACCAAAACAAAGGAGAGATCAGAATGCTGGATGCTCATACTATTAAAGTGATCAAGTCGACTGTACCTGTACTGGAGACCGAAGGGGTACATATTACCAAAAGATTCTATCAGACGATGTTCGAAGCGCATCCCGAGCTGCTGAATATTTTTAACCACGCCAATCAAAAGCAGGGACGGCAGCAGACTGCGCTGGCGAATGCGGTCTATATGGCGGCGCTGCATATCGACCGGCTGGAAGAGATTCTACCGGTCGTCAAGCAGGTTGCCCACAAGCACCGTAGTCTGGGCATCCGTCCGGATCAGTATCCGATCGTTGGCAAATATTTGCTGCAGGCAATTCAGGATGTGCTCGGTGAAGCGGCAACACCGGAGATTCTGGATGCCTGGGCCAAAGCATATGGCGTTATCGCAGATGTCTTTATCGGAATCGAACAGGAGATGTACCAGGAGGCCGAACAGCAGCCAGGGGGCTGGGAGGGATTCCGTGCTTTTACAGTACAGCGCAAAGAGCGGGAGAGTGCTGTCATTACTTCCTTTTACCTGGTACCCCAGGATGGCGGCGAACTGGCTGCGTTCGAGCCGGGTCAATATATCAGCATCAAGGTACATGTTCCGGGACAGCCTTATGAGCAGATCCGTCAGTACAGTCTGTCTGACGGACCGGGACAACCGTACTACCGCATTAGCGTCAAGCGTGAAGATGGCGATGAGGTTCGTCCGGCAGGGCAGGTGTCTGTCTATCTGCATGAGCAGGTGCGGGAAGGGGATGTGCTGTATATATCCGCGCCGGCAGGAGACTTCCAGCTGCAGCGCCAGCACGGTCGTCCGGTCGTGCTCATCAGCGGCGGCGTCGGTCTGACACCGATGATGAGTATGCTACGCTCGCTCGCTGCCGAGTCATCGGGAGCAGGCATTACCTTTATCCATGCAGCAGGCAATAGTGAGCTGCACGCGATGCGCCGTCAGGTAGAGGAGATTGCGAGTGAATGCCCTGATCTGTCTGCTTATTATTGTTACAGTACACCGACCGAGTTGGACCGGCAGAATGCAGCCTTTCATTATGAAGGCTATCTACAGCCCGACTGGCTCAAGGAAATGGTGCCTGATCTGAACGCCGATTACTATTTCTGTGGTCCACTGCCTTTCATGCAGGCAGTCAATACAGCACTGGATCAGCTGGAGGTTCCTGTGGAGCAGCGGCATTATGAATTCTTTGGCCCTGCAGCGAGTCTGGTAGCAAGCGGGAAATAGGCAGGCTAAAAGTAAAAAGTGATTGAAATGGCTATGGTATAGTCATATAAGCAGAGCCGGAACCCTGTATGATGAGGGTTCCGGCTCTATTTTTGAAATATAATTTGGCTCCAGGGATTACTTTCTGTATTTAGAAAAATGAAATATAGGATTTCAACTTCGGATTATCCAGGTAATAATCGTCGAATGCCATAAATGTAGCTTCATAACCGGTGAGGTAATTTCCTCGAATGGCCGTACCCATTATTGGTATATCCAGCTCGCTACCGTACCGCTCCTTATAAACCCATTCTCCACTATCTTTCTTCTGCATGATGATAAAGTCTTTATCTGAAGAAATACTGTACTTATCGAAATTCTCTTCAGTCTGCTTGAATGACCAATTGTAACGAGCGTATACGTAGGCGATATGGTCATCCGCATATAATACTTCGATATTTTTGAGATAAGTTTTATAATCGATTTTTTCCCCATCCAAGGATTGCTTTTTGGCATTGGCATCATTTAAGTGCGTATAGAGTTCTTTTTTGACTGCTGTTACCGTTTCAGGAGCATTGTGTTTAAGATTTTGAACTCTCTCGTTAATATCATTCAGATAAAAGCTTTGGGACCAATGAGTAGAGAGATCCACTTTCCATTCTCCGTCTGTTCGCAGCAAATTGAGCCATATACCTCCAGCTGTTCGAGATACTTGGCTTTCGGCAGAGTAAGGTATTTTTACAAGTGCCTGATTCCGAGAAGTAAAGAACAGATTGCGTATATTCCAGTCTTTGATTACAAGCTGTGGTACGGATATATATTCTGATGAAAAGGTACCATCGATCATATCTGTATCATGATCCAGAAACCCTGCTGTATATAAAGAGAGATCCGGGCTGTATCCATTTACTGATCCAGTCATATAATGATTCACAAATTCCTTGATCTGCTGTGTGTCTTCTTCTAACTGGTTTCCCCAATAGTCCAGCGTAATCGTATGGTTTAGCGTGTTATATTGAACATCGTAATTCAATATGGAAGCCATGGCAGCCAGGGGAATATAGAAACGTCCTTTTATAGGTGTAGAATAGGTAGGTAAAGATAGCATTTCTTCACTGGTATCTCCATTTAATCCTTCATCAATACGAGCATCGAATCTACGGGAGTATTCAGTGAAGGTTAGATGATTAATAATACTTCCGGTAAGCTTACTATTGCGCTTGGCGTAATAATCAGGCTGCCAGCCATTCTGTTTTTTAAATGAAAATCCGACATGATTGAACAAGTCAGCTGCAGGTATCATAAGCAATCCATCTTGCATAAATCCCTGGGTTTTTATAGTTTGCTTGCTTTCACCACTGCGAATTTGCATGGAGTAGGGCTGGATTTCGGGTGGTTTCGCGGTCTGCATGCTCTTGGTAGAGCTGCTTGCAAGTGCCAAAGGCGATTGGAACATCATTGCGGCAGCAAGCACTCCTGTAAAAATAATTCGTATCATACGGTTCATGTAATCCCTCTTTATGTATAGTTTGATTTGGCCGTAATACAGTCGTGTATGCTATACGGCGTAACCTAATTTAATTAACGGTATTTACAGCGAAATTGTGAATGCAGTTATATTATTATGTGGTTATGTTGCTAACCTACTTCCGATACTTACTTTATACGAATGGATGACCAACTACTTTTCTTGATTATAAAAAAGCAGGACTCCTCCTATAAAATGGAAGAGTCCTGCTTTTTGGTCTGTGCGCGCAGCAGTCGATTCACCGTCTCGCGCCGGAGTCCGATCAGCTGGCCGATTTCGTCCTGGGTAATAATTTCGGTAATCGGGATATCCTTAAGATAAGTGGCAAACCAGTGTTGCAGCTGTTCCAGCTTGTCTGCCGGGGTAA